>JAAGKN010000826.1_pt1 | contig 110289 bp, 98 predicted proteins | sample 6206371 | NCBI WGS metagenome assembly JAAGKN01 (sample SAMN11533720, study PRJNA540317) | gut metagenome | isolation source: fecal pellets from male and female animal of same cohort | host: Peromyscus leucopus | place: USA:CA | collected 2017
TGGAATTGTAGGATATATCGGAAACAGACAGGCGGCCCCCATCATTTTGGATGGTCTGGCCAAGCTGGAATACAGGGGGTATGACTCTGCGGGTATGGCCATATATGACGGAGAGCGTATCCGGATGCGGAAGGCAGTAGGTCGTCTGAACGTGTTGGAGAATTTGACCCATGGCGGAGAGACCATGAAGGGGTATCTGGGGATTGGACATACCAGATGGGCCACCCATGGCGCGCCCAGCGACACCAATTCCCACCCGCATATGAATACAGCGGAGACTATAGCCGTGGTACATAACGGCATCATTGAAAATTATATCCCTTTGAAAAAGAAACTGACAGACCGGGGATATACGTTTGCGTCGGAGACGGATACGGAGGTTCTGGCGCATCTGCTGGATTACTATTACAAGGGTAATCCCCTGGAGGCTATCACGAAGGTGCTGCACCGGGTGGAGGGATCCTATGCGCTGGGAATTCTGTTTGCGGATCACCCGGAGGAGATATATGCCGTGAGAAAGGACAGTCCGCTGATTGTGGGCGCTGGTTCTGATGGCTGTTTTATCGCTTCCGACGTCCCCGCTATTTTGAAATACACCCGCACAGTATATTATGTGGATAATCAGGAGGTTGTCAAGCTGGGTAAGGATGGTATGCAATTCTACTCCGTGGATGAGGAAGAGATTACCAAGGAACCCGTTACCATTGACTGGGATGCCAACGCGGCGGAAAAAGCCGGGTACGAGCATTTCATGCTGAAGGAGATGTATGAGCAGCCCAGAACCATCACCGACACCATCTCCCCGCGGCTGCAGGAGGACAGGGTGGTAATTGACGAACTGCACATGACGGACGAGGAACTGGCGGCTGTGAAAAGACTGCATATCGTGGCCTGCGGCTCCGCCTATCACGCGGGAGTCACTGGAAAATATGTGCTGGAGGGCCTGGCACGGATTCCGGTGGAGGTGGATGTGGCCAGTGAGTTCAGATACCGGGATCCCATTATGGATGAGGGCAGCCTGGTTATCGTTATAAGCCAGTCCGGCGAGACGGCGGACACTCTGGCAGCCCTTCGGGAATCTCAGGCCAGAGGCTACAAGGTGCTGGGAATTGTGAATGTGGTAGGCAGTTCCATTGCCAGGGAGGCGGACGCCTGTCTGTACACCTGGGCGGGACCGGAGATTGCCGTGGCCACCACCAAGGCGTACAGCGCCCAGCTGGTGGCGCTCTATATGCTGGCAATCAAGCTCGGCCTGGTGCGGGGGACCATTGACGATGCAATCGCTGCGTCGCTGATCAGGGACCTGCGCAGACTGCCCGATCAGATCGAACTGCTGCTGGGACAGAAGGAAAAAATACAGCGTTTTGCCAATCGCTATGTGGGAGCCAAGGATATCTTTTTTATTGGCAGGGGAATTGACTATGCGATCTCTATGGAAGGCTCTCTAAAACTGAAAGAGATATCCTATGTTCATTCGGAAGCCTATGCCGCTGGAGAACTCAAGCATGGCACCATATCCCTGATAGAGGACGGCACATTGGTAGTGGCCGTGTCCACCCAGCCGAAACTGTATCAGAAGACCATCAGCAATATTGTGGAGGTCAAGGCCAGGGGCGCGTTTGTCATGGCAGTGACCAACGAGGAGAATAAAGCCATGGAAAAAGCCAGCGATTACTGTGTTTATCTGCCGGAGACCAATCCGTATTTTGCCAATTCTCTGGCGATTATTCCGCTGCAGCTCTTTGGCTACTATGTGGCGGTGGGCAAGGGATGCGACGTGGATAAACCCCGCAATCTGGCCAAGTCGGTCACGGTGGAATGATAAAAATATTTTTATTTTTCACAGTTGATTAATAGTTTCATCACAATTTTATCACAAATGCCGGATATACTGAGTGACATAAGATGAAACCCCGCAGTTGCCTAAACGGCAGCGGAACTCTCAATAAGGAGGAAGTACTATGTACGAAAATGAAATTTATTCCGGCGACCATACCGGCAATCATACGACCGGTACTTATCAGAGCTATCAGGCGGGCGGCTCGCCCCAGGGGGACAACGGAAACATTCCCCGGGAGCCCGAAAAGAAAAAGCATTCCGGCGGTTTTGCCAAAAAGCTGCTGCTCTGCGCCTGTCTGGGTCTGTGCTTTGGACTCTTTGGCGGTCTGGGACTGTACGCTGTACAGCAGGCCACTGGCATGAGCTTTGAAGGTTCATCCCGGGAGGCGGATAACGCGCAGAACGCTCCAATGCCCACTGTGGCTCCCACGGCGGACGTGAGACTGTCCACAGCAGAGAACACGCATATTATCAGCTCCGATGTGTCAGATATGGTAGAGGATGTCATGCCTGCCATGGTGTCCATCGTGAAGGACTACACGGAGACGTCCAGTTTCTGGGGACGCACCTACTCCGAGGACAGACAGGGCAGCGGCTCCGGTATCATCGTGGCGCAGAGCGATGCGGAGCTGGTTCTGGTGACCAATCACCATGTGGTGGATGGCGCTACCAAGCTGACGGTGACATTTATTGACGGCAGTACGGCGGAGGCCAAAATCAAGGGCAGCGACGCGGACATGGACCTGGCGGTGGTGGCTATCGCTATGGACAGTCTGAGTGAAGAGACCAGAAATGCCATTGCTGTGGCGCAGCTGGGCGATAGCGAGGACCTCCGGCTGGGTGAGCAGGTGGTGGCCATCGGTAATGCGCTGGGATATGGACAGTCTGTGTCCGGCGGCTGGGTCAGCGCCCTGGACAGGGAAGTGACCTACAGCGACGGCACCAGCGGCAGCTTTATTCAGACGGACGCCGCCATCAACCCCGGCAACTCCGGCGGCGCGCTGGTAAACATGAAGGGGGAAGTGGTCGGCATCAACTCCAGCAAGATCGGCGGCGAATATGTGGATGGCATCGGCTTTGCAATTCCCATTTCCGCGGCGCGCCCCATCATTGAGAACCTTATGACCAAGGAGACGAGGTTCAAGGTGGCGGATGGAGAGACCGGATATATGGGTATCACCTTGCAGACTGTGACGCAGGAGGCATCCTACCTCTACGGCGTACCGGAGGGAATTCTGGTTACGGAGGTGGCGGAGAATTCCGCCGCTGAAATCGGGGGCATATTCAGAGGGGACATTATCACCCGTTTTGAGGGAGAGCGGATACGGTCTTCCGAGGATTTACTGGACATCATGCAGTACTATGGACCTGGCGCGAAGGTGACGGTGGTGGTGAAACGCCTGCTGCAGGGCAGCTATGAGGACGTGGAACTGGAGTTGACTCTGGGCGAAAAGCCCTGACGGAAAATGGCTTTGGTGCCAAACTATTCCTTTATAAAAAGTTTACTTGTGCAGCAATGAAATATTCGATATAATAAACCCGGGAGAGCGTTTCCCGGGTTTATTTTTAAATTGTACAAAACGGACAAATGCGCGTTGGAGCAATATTGCGGCGGAAAGAGGTAGAGATGACAGACAAGTACGAGCAGGAAGAGGAAATGGAAGAGTTAGAGGAGTCTGTGGAGGATAAGAAGGACAGACAGGACAGTTCGGAATCAGGGTCCGACAAAGGAAACGACTACGAGGATGTATGCTTTGTCTGCCGCAGGCCGGAGAGCAAGGCGGGGAAGATGTTCAAGCTCCCCAATAATATCTGTGTCTGTGACGACTGTATGCACAAGACCATGGATGCGGTGAGTCAGTTTGACTATCAGGGCATGCTCAGCGATCCTCAGTTTCAGAAGGATATGGATAACATGCTTAAGGGCAACGGCATGGCCAATATCCGCTTTGTGAATATAGCGGACCTGCAGGGGGAGGGCGGTATCCCCAACAAGCAAAAGATCAAGAAGAAAAAGAAACAGGAGAATGGGGGGCCTGTATTGAATATCCGGGATATCCCCGCGCCCCATAAGATCAAGGCCAGCCTGGACGAGTATGTGGTGGGGCAGGAGCATGCCAAGAAAGTGATCTCCGTGGCTGTGTACAATCATTATAAGCGGGTGGCCACAGGCACCATGGACGAGATTGAGATTGAGAAGTCCAATATGCTGATGATCGGGCCTACCGGCTGCGGCAAGACCTATCTGGTCAAGACGCTGGCGAGACTTCTGGATGTGCCGCTGGCTATAGCGGATGCCACCTCCCTGACGGAGGCCGGGTACATCGGGGACGATATCGAGAGTGTGATCTCCAAGCTGCTGGCGGCAGCGGACAATGATGTGGAGAAGGCGGAGCGAGGCATTGTCTTCATAGATGAGATAGACAAGATTGCCAAGAAGAAAAATACAACGTCCCGGGATGTGAGCGGTGAGAGCGTGCAGCAGGGCATGCTGAAACTTCTGGAGGGAGCGGAGGTGGAGGTGCCAGTGGGGGCTAACAGCAAGAACGCCATGGTGCCTCTGGCCACTGTGAATACCAAAAACATCCTGTTTATCTGCGGCGGCGCTTTTCCTGATCTGGAGGATATTATCAAGGAGCGCCTGACCAAGACGGCCTCCATAGGCTTTAACGCCACGCTGAAAGACGCGTTTGACAAGGAGAAGAACATATTGTCCCATGTGACGGTGGAGGATTTGCGTAAATATGGCATGATCCCTGAGTTTATCGGAAGATTGCCAGTGATCTACACGCTGGAGGGTCTGACCCAGGAGATGATGGTTAAAATTCTGAGGGAACCTCGCAATGCCATACTGAAACAATACCAGAAACTGTTGGAACTGGACGAGGTAAAGCTGGAGTTCAACGATGAGGCGCTGGAGGCCATTGCGGAGAAGGCTATGAAACGGGACACAGGCGCCAGAGCCTTGCGTTCTATTATAGAGGAGTTCATGCTGGATATCATGTATGAAATTCCCAAAGATGACAATATCGGCCGGGTTACCATCACCCGGGAGTATATTGAGGGAAAGGGAGGCCCTGTCATTGATATCCGCAGCAATATGCTGCTGGAAAGCAGAGATACATTAAAAGAATATCCGCAGCCGTAAGGGACTGCCGGCGAAAGCACCTTTTGCCGGCAGATGCATACAATATTCATAAGGGTGTACGCTGCGAACGGAGTATTGTATGGATTGCAAGGAGAGAATATTGTCAAACGACTATGCGGATTTTATTGTGGACTTTGCGCCGGAGATTGTGTTGCGGGAGGGACAGGACGTCTGCTATATTTCGTTGGGAGAGGGGTATGCGGTGGTATATGAGAACCAACTGACAGCCAGAGAGCGCTGGGTTGGACCTTACCAGTATCGGTATACCCCTAAATTGTATGGCCTGATGGACATAGAAGGAGAGATGCAGGCAGCGCAGCTATACCAGGAACCCTTTGATTCCACAGCGCTGATCTCCAGCGGTATACTGGCCATACAGAGGGAACCGCTGAGACTTACGGGGCAAGGGTGTATTTTTTGCTGCATTGACACAGGTGTGGACTATACATCCCCGGTCTTTCGCAACGAGGACGGGACAACGAGGATACTCGCCATCTGGGATCAGACGATACAGGACGGTCCCGCTCCCCAGGGGCTGTATTTTGGGACGGAATATACCAGAGAGCAGATCGATGAGGCCCTGCGGGCGGAGGACCCCTACAGTATAGTGCCCAGCCGGGATACCCAGGGACATGGCAGCGCCATCGCCGGGGTGGCGGCAGGCAGCAATTTAGAGGGCGGCAGCGTCTATCTGGGGGCGGCTCCCCAGGCGGATATTCTGGTGGTAAAGCTGAAGGAGTGTAAGCCTTATCTGAGGGAATATTATTACTTGCCGGAGGATGTGCCAGCCTATTCTGAGGGTGATATCATGCTGGCCATACGGTATGCGGATGCGTTTGGGGAGGCATTCCGAAAGCCGGTGGTGGTGTGCCTGGGGCTGGGGACCAGCATGGGGGACCACAACGGAAATGGGTTTTTAGCCAGGTACCTGTACTGCATGGGAGGGCATCGCAGTCGCGTGTTCGTGGTGGCGGGGGGCAATGAGGGCAATTCCGCCCACCATTTTTTCGGGGAAATTTCCACGGATCTGGGGCGTGCCGACAGCTATTTGGACGTGGAAGTGCGCGTGGCGGATGGCGTTGAGGGATTTATCATGGAGTTTTGGGGCACTGTACCGGATCTATACAATGTGGCGATACGCTCTCCAGGCGGAGAAACCATCTCCCCCATCCGACTGGGAATAGAGAGTGAAACCCGGCATCGTTTCATCTATGAGCGCACGGAAATCACCATTCAGAGTGTGCTGGTTGAGGCCAATTCCGGGGAGCAGCTAGTGGTGTTTCGGGTGAATCAGCCCACGCAGGGAATCTGGAATTTTCGCGTGGCGGCGGCAGGCCAACTGTATACGGGCAGATTCCACATTTGGCTGCCTATCACCAAATTTTTGACGGCGGAGTGCTATTTTCTCAGGCCTGACCCCTATACGACTTTGACGGAACCCGCCTATGCCACCAGGGTTATCAGTGTCTCTACCTACAATGACATGAATGACAGCTTTTTTCTGGAATCTGGCAGGGGCTTTGCCCGCATGGGCGAGGTTCGTCCGGATCTGGCGGCGCCGGGGGTCAATATCTCCACTATCTACGGCCGCCGCACTGGCAGCAGCCTGGCGGCGGCCCTGACGGCAGGAGCCGCCGCCCAGTTTATGCAGTGGGCAGTGGTGGAGGAGAACAGCCTGCTGGCGGAGACCACGGAGGTGCGCAACTACTTTATTCAGGGGGCCGTGCGGACTGCGGAGATCAGCTATCCATCGAGAGAGTGGGGGGAGAGTGGTATTATAGTGTCAAGTTAGAGGAAATCCCGAAAAATAGAGGGGTTCCGCTGATTTTGTCCGAACCAGAAACTGTCGTGAAAACGGCAAAATGGGATAAATGTAAATCCATATTTATCCTTGAAACTGGAAAATCAGGCAACTTGACACTAAAATACCACTCTCCTATCTATAAGCAGATTTTTCATTCTTTTTATCATGTTTTTACTATTCTGATTTTCTGTGTCAGGTTCCAAGATTTTCACAAATCCTATTTATCCAACCCAAACTACCCAAACCCATCTTATTCACGAAAGGAGAACACAAATGGCTAAAATTATTGCGGTGATGAACGAGAAAGGAGGTGTTGGCAAATCGGCCACGGCTACAACCCTGGCATATTTGCTGGCAAAGAGGGGAAAACGAACGGCGCTGATTGACTTTGATGGCCAGGGACATTCCAGCATAATCTATGGTGTAAATAACATCAACAAGCTGGAGGTGACGATCAATACATTACTGAGGAGAATTATGGAGGACGAGCCTTTGCCGGAGCCGGACAGTTATATACTGAAACATGAAAGCGGTGTAGAGGTGATTCCGTCAAATTCCCAGCTTTTCACTTTGGAGAGGAATCTTTGTAACGTGGATTTCCGGGAAAGGATACTGTCGCAGTATGTGGATACGATCCAGGCCAGGTATCAGTATGTGATTATTGATTGTATGCCCCAGATGGGGACTCCCATGATCAATGTGATGATGTGTGCGGACAGTATTATTGTCCCCACACAGGCGGAATTGTTATCCACCCAGGGACTGGCAGAGTTGCTCCGTCATTATCAGATTATCCGAAAGAACAGCAACCATAAACTGAGGATCGAGGGTATTCTTATTACCATGGATTCTCCCAATACGATTGTGTCGGCACAGGTAAGACAGCTGATAGAGCATGGATTTGCTGGTGCGGTGCCTATTTTTAAGACACATATACCCCGATCCATTAAGGTGGCGGAGGCAGTGCTGTATCACAAGACTATCTGCGAATTTATGCCGAACAACCCGGCTGCGTTGGCCTACGAAAAGTTTGTGGATGAACTTTTAGGGAATGAGGAAAGGGAGGTGTGTGCAGTTGGGTAAGCCGAGAGTTAAGCTGGAAGATTTTGGCGAAATGCTGAATTTTGGAGTTGAGCAGGAAAAAGAAACTGCGGATGTGGAGAAAATAGCATCCATGGCGGCTCAAAGCCAAGGCGGTATTCTGGAAATGGATTTTGCGCAGATGGAGTCATTTCCCAATCACAAATTTAAGCTGTATGAGGGACAACAGCTTGCGGATATGGTAGAGAGCATTCGGCAGTTTGGTATATTGCTCCCAATTATCCTATGGCATACCGAGGATGGGAAGTATGTGATTTTAAGTGGCCATAACCGCCGCAATGCCGCCCAGCTTGCGGGGCTTTCCAAAGGTCCGGTCATTATCAGGGAACATCTGACCTATGACGAGGCAGTATTGATTGTGACGGAGACAAATCTCCGGCAGCGTTCTTTTGCAGATATGAGTCATTCCGAGAGAGCATACTGCCTTGCACAGCACTATGAGGCACTGAAGTCACAGGGCAGGAGAAATGATCTTTTAGACGAGATAGAAATGCTCCTAAATCCGCATGAATCCAGGGAGAACGCAACTTCGTCACAAGTTGAGACGAGGTTGCGGAGCGATGAAAAACTGGGTGGGGAATATGGACTTTCCCATGCAAAGGTAGCACGATATATCCGACTGGCAGGACTGAATACGAAATTGCTGGAAAGAGTGGATACAGGAGAAATCGCATTTCTTGCAGCTTATACGCTTTCCTTTATAGAGGATGGAGACAAGCAGGGGCAGATAGCAGATTTAATGGAGAATGACAGCTATAAGGTAGACATGAAAAAAGCGGAGCTGCTCCGCAATTACTATGAGACCGGGAAATTGAATGATACATCTGTTGTGCAAATACTTTCTGGTGAGAAAACACGGAAATCCAAAACCAATAAGCCACAGCCTGTTAAGGTAAAACCAGCGGTAATCACCAAATATTTTACGGCAGGGCAGAGTGCCAAGGAAATAGAGGATACAATAGAGCGGGCGTTAGCATTGTACTTTGAAAACGGAAGGGAGGGAATAATTTGAACAGAGCGACCAGTTTAGCAGACCTTTATAAAGCGTCTGTGCAGGAGTATACCAAGACACCGGAAGAGTGGAAAGGGCTGCTGTCCTGCGTCGCACGGTTTTACAAGCGTTCTTTTGACAATGCGGTGCTGATATATGCACAGAAACCAGATGCCACACAACTGGGAACATTTGACGAATGGCACGATAAGAGAGTGGGACGTAATATCAATCGGGGAGCAAAGAGTATTGCAGTGATTGATATGGTGAATCCCAATGCCAGTATTAAATACCTTTTTGACTTCATGGATACCAATGGCAGCATTCAGTCTTATCAAAATCTGCAGCGATATCTATGGCAGCTGGAGGAACAGTATCGTCCCAGCGTTTTAATGAGGTTTCATGAGAAATACCATACGCCAACATCCAGTATAGAGGGCTGTCTGTATAAGCTGGTCAGCAGACGTGTGAGGGATAGCATTAAGTCTTATATGGAAAATTTTAAAGTCATGGATGAGACAAGCCCTCTCCATGGAATGCCGGTAGATGCAGTAAAGGTAGAATTTGCGAAACTTGTAGAAGAAAGTGTGGCGTACACGGTATTTTCAAAATGCGGGCTTTCTTTGGAGATGTTTGAGGCTGATAGTTTTGAGAATATCAGTAATTACAATAGCCTACAGATGTTCATGGCCCTTGGAAATTGTACCATATCCATTGCAAGGCCCATACTGAAAGAGATATATCAGGAAATTCAGGACATCAAAATCGAAAGGAGTAAAACATATGAGAACAAAGCCATTGATGAATTTCACATACAAACAGGGCGAGGACGGGATGCTGTATCCCGAAATCAAAGTGTCGAAGAATCCACAGATCGACCAGATGCCAGTGGGGAGATTCGGGAGCCGGTGGAAAGAGTACATGGCAAGGAAACATCCCCATCGTTTATCAGAACTGGTGGCACAGGGCAGGATCAACGAAATCATTCTGAAGGTGGACGAGGAGGCAGAGCAGAGGAAGGAAACGCTTATCCAGGAAATCTTGGTTCTTCGCCCCATGCCGGAGACGGAGGATACAATGGAGAGAGCAGGGCATTTGAGCATGATAACAAAAGCGGCAGAAGAGATGGTGATGAACGAGGTGGTACTGAAAGCCAGATAGTCATACATTCCTCTCAAAGCATACAACCGCTTGCAGATGGTTTTAAGCCGTCTGTAGGCGGTTTTTTCATTGTTCCGCCTAAGACTGAGGATATGCAACAGTCAGAAACATCACCTTCCACAGCAAATCTTCCTGATGAGGAAGAAATTTCTGAACTCATGGACAGAGTTTTGTGTGCGGATGATCTGATTCCCGATGCAAGGGTATGGCATTCGGAGATATATGGTTTTTTCCAAAGGAGCAGTAATCAGGGGAAAAAAGCGGATGCGCTGAAATTATTTTATGGTAGCCTCAATGAAGATTATATGATTCATGAGGGGGATTATCAGATACATCTTTTAGGACAAAGTGAGGGAATCAGATTTCAGGTAAACGGAGGCGATTATTTTTATTCCTATTCGGAATTGGTGAAGAAAATTGATGCACTGATTCTAAGCGGTGTATATCCATTTAGTATTGAGGAAGAAAAGTTGGATGATTTTGCCATTCCAGATGAAGAGGAGGAAGTGGAAGAAAGTCAGGAAGAGTCATCAGATACACAGCTATCTCTTTTTGATATGGGGATGGAATCCGGTTATGAGGATGATGGCAGGGACGATAAAGATGCTATGTTGGTTGTGGAAGACTGGCCGGATATTTTGCAAGCTGCTGTACAGCCTACACGGGCAGATGAAGTCCCTGACAGAACTAATATGGAGGACTTTGAGCGGCGGGTTATTCAAGGCTTTAATTATCACTTCTCTGAGGAACATCATCTGTATGACGGCGGTTCTAAGACAAAATTTCAGAACAACATATCAGCAATTCGATTATTGAAAGAATTGCAGAAACAGGGGCGCATGGCAACAGCAGAGGAACAGATTATTCTGGCTCGATTTGTGGGATGGGGAGGGCTTGCAGCTGCATTGACTCCAGGAAAAAGCGGCTGGGAGACCCAGTATGATGAGATCAAGAGCCTGCTCACGGAAGAAGAGTTTCTGGCGGCACAGGAAAGCACTTTGACTGCTTACTATACAGATCAGGGCATAATTCGCCATATTTATGGCGCATTGGAACGGTTCGGATTTAGAGGAGGCAACATTTTAGACCCGGCCATGGCTACAGGAAATTTTTTCTCTGTTTTGCCTGAGAGCATGTCGGATTCAAAGTTGTACGGAGTGGAGATCGAACCGATCTCCGGGCGTATTGCCAGGCATCTCTATCCAAATGCGGATATTCAGGTGACAGGTTTTGAACATTCCAGCCATCCAGATCAGTTTTTTGATGTGGTGATCGGCAATATTCCTTTTAATCATATCAAGGTGGATGACATCAAATATAATCGTTACAACTTCCATATTCATGACTATTTTCTGGCAAAATCCCTGGATAAAGTACGTCCGGGAGGTATTGTGGCGGTAATCACTTCCAAATATACCATGGATAAGGCAAATGCATCCAATCGGAAATATTTGGCGCAGAGAGCAGAACTATTAGGTGCTATTCGACTGCCCAACAATGCATTCAAACAAACAGCCGGAACGGAGGCCACCACAGACATCTTATTTTTGAAAAAGCGTGAGCAGGAGATAGTGCCTGATGAAAAAAATTGTTCATGGTTGTCTGTGGAGAAAAACGGTGATGGGATACCCATGAATACCTGGTTTATTGACCACCCGGAGATGGTATTGGGGAAAATGGTGTTTGACGAGAGTATGTATGGCAATGAGCAAAGCACTGCCTGCCATCCGATTGCAGGCGATGACCTGAATGAGCGTCTGGAGTGTGCTGTCAGTTATCTGGAAGGTAGATATGAGGAACCAAAGCAGGAAGATATGCCATTGGATAATTCATCGTCCAGTATAAAATCTATTCCAGCAGATCCGGCAGTACGCAATTTTTCCTATACAGTGGCCGAGGGCAGGCTGTATTACCGGGAGCATTCCCGGATGTACGAACAGGACATCAACGGAAAAAAGGCGGAGCGTATCAAGGGGCTGCTGGAGATTACACAGACAGTCCGCAGACTGATTGATTTTCAGAACCGGGAGAAGGATAACTTGTCTGCCATGGAGTATGATACTGCCCTGAAGGAGCATATAGGTGAGCTGAATAGAGTATATGACCAGTTTGTAAGGGAGTATGGATATATCAACGCCTATGCAAATGTAGCAGCGTTTTCACGGGATGCTAATGCGCCCCTCTTGCGTTCTATTGAGAAAGAGAAGAAAGAGGAAAAAGGTGTATTTGAAAAAACCGCTATCTTCTACAAAGCAACAATACGTCCCAAAGTCATGCCGTCTGTAGTGAATTCAGCAGAGGAGGCGCTGAAAGTATCCTTAAATACAAAGGGCAGACTTGACTTGGACTATATGGTGCAGTTGTACCAAAGGCCGGGTCACAACAGGGTTACAAAGGATGATATTATTAAGGAACTGGGTGATCAGATTTACCAGGACCCGGTTCTGTATGGGGGAAATCCCTATGCAGGATGGCAGACAGCAGGAGAGTATTTGAGCGGTTATGTAAAGGATAAGCTGGCCCAGGCAATCATAAAGGCCGAGGAAGAGCCTGAGCGGTTTTCACGGAATGTGGACGCACTCAGGACGGTGCAGCCTATACCGCTGACACCACAGGAGATCAGTTTTTCTCTGGGGACATCGTGGATACCAGTGGAGACCTATCAGGAGTTTATGTATGAGATATTTAAGACTAAGGAAGGAAATAAAGCTGGACGATATGCTACGGCGCTGGAATTCTCAAAATATAGCGGCGTTTATTTCATCGCCAATAAGGGGAATGAGAAAGATTCTGTTATTGTCAGTCAGATTTATGGCACAGAACGAATGAGCGCATATGAAATACTGGAGGCATCCTTAAACTTACGGTTTGTGGAGGTCAAGGATCGGGTGGAATACGATGATCCTGATACGGGCGAAAAGAAAGTGAAATATATATTAAACAGAAAGGAAACCATTCTTGCCAGGGAGAAACAGGCACAAATCAAGGCAGAGTTTGAGCGGTGGCTCTTTGCTGAACCAGAGAGGGGAGCGAGGCTTACAAAAATGTATAATGACAGGTTTAACAATGTCCGTCCCCGTAAATATGACGGCTCCAGCCTTGCACTGCCAGATCTGTCTGAGGACATTCGGCTGCGGCCTCATCAGCTTGATGTGGTGGCCCATGGACTGTATGGAGACGGAAATCTGCTTATGGCTCACGAGGTAGGGGCGGGAAAGACATATGCCGCTATTGTGCTGGCCCATGAACTGAAAAGGCTGGGGAAAGTGACCAAGCCTTTGATCACGGTGCCTAATCATCTGGTGGGTCAGTGGTCCGATGCCTATATGGAGTTGTACCCAAATGACAATATTTTAGTGGCGGAAAAGAAGGATTTCCAGAAACAGAATCGACGCCGATTTGTCAGCCGGATTGCTACCGGGGACTATGACTGTATTATCATGGCCCACTCCAGCTTTGAACTTATTGGACTTTCCAGGGAGAGACAGCTTGCGGCCATGCAGACGGAGATAGATGCGGTCACGCAGGCTATTAACGAGCAGAAGTTTCTGACGGGGAAGAACTGGACACTGAAACAGATGCAGATTTTCCGCAAAAATTTACAGTTCCGGTATGACCAGCTGTTTAAGGCGGAGAAGAAAGATGAGGTGATTAACTTTGAGGAATTGGGTGTGGATGCCCTGATTGTGGATGAGGCCCATGCATACAAGAACAATTTTTCCTATACAAAGATGAGGAATGTAGCTGGCATCAGTAGCCAGAGCAGCCAGCGTGCCATGGATATGCACATGAAATGCCAGTATATCAATGAGATAAGCGGAGGAAAGGGAGTAATCTATCTGACTGGGACTCCAGTGAGTAATTCCATGGCCGAATTGTATGTGATGCAGAAAACCTTGCAGCCCCAGGAACTGGAGCGGCGAGGTCTTTTAATGTTTGACGCATGGGCGGGAACTTTTGGAAAGATCACATCTTCCTTGGAAATCAAGCCGGAGGGAAATGGTTATCAGATGAAAAACCGTTTTGCCCAGTTCCACAATTTGCCGGAGCTTATGAGTATGTTCTTTATGATTGCGGACATTAAAACAGCGGATATGCTGGGACTGCCCACTCCGGAACTGAAAACCGGCAGCCCACAGATCATCAAATCTGTCTGTACTCCAGAACAGAAACGTATTGTTTTGGAACTTGCACAGCGGGCGGAGGCGATACGGGGCGGAGAAGTGGACAGCAGCCAGGACAATTTTTTGAAACTGACCCATGAGGCTCGGCTGCTCTCTACTGACCCAAGAGCCATTGATCCGAATATACCAGATGACCCTGACACTAAGCTGAATCTGTGTGCCAAAAACGTGGCAAAAATATACCATGAAACGACAGAAAGCAGGTTGACACAGCTAATTTTCTGTGATCAGGGGACACCCAAATATGACGGCAGTTTTAACTTCTATGAGGCGACAAAGGCTATGTTAATTGCCCAGGGAGTTAAGCAGGATGAAATTACATTTATCCATGACGCAAAGACGGATGTACAACGAGAACAGCTTTTTGAAAAGGTGAGAAAGGGAGAAATCCGTATTCTGATGGGCAGCACGGAAAAGATGGGAACCGGCATGAATGTGCAGGAAAAACTCATAGCCCTACATCATCTGGATGTACCTTGGCGACCAGCTGATCTGACTCAGAGGAATGGGCGGATTCTGCGTCAGGGAAATGAAAACGAAGAGGTCTCTATTTTCAATTATATTACAGAAAATACCTTTGACTCCTATCTTTGGCAGATTTTGGAGCAAAAACAGCGGTACATAAGCCAGATTATGACAGGGCGCTCCGCTCTGCGAACCTGTGAGGACTTGGATGAAACAGTATTGCAGTATGCGGAGTTTAAGGCATTGGCGACCTCTGATCCAAGGGTTAAGGAGAAGATGGAGACGGACAACGAGATAAACCGTTTGACTGTGCTGAAATCTTCCTGGCAAGGTCAACAGGCAGATTTGCAGGAAAAGGTCAATCGCTATTATCCGGGACAGATTGCAAAAAAAGAAAAGGAAATTGCCCAACAGGAGGCAGATGCTGAGACCTACCAGAGCAATAAAACGGCAGATTTTCAGATGGTGATCGACGGCAGGCAATATAGCGAAAGAACAAAAGCGGCGGAGAATTTTTTGATCTGCGTCCGCAGGCTTGAGAAATGCTGTGGCAACAGCTTTGATATTGGTAGCTATGCAGGGCTTACAATCCAGTTAGTACGATGTTTTGAGAAGGAGATGAATATTAGGCTGTGTGGCGAAAAAAGCTATGTTGCGTATTGTGGCGATTCAGAATTAGGAAATATCACCCGCATTGAGAATCTTGCGGAACATATTGTTCTTGGACTTAAACATGAAAAAGAGGAACTGGACAGCTTAAAACAGCAGTATGCAGCGGCAAAGGAGGAGTGCGGCAAACCGTTCCCAAATGAGGAAAGGTTACTGGAGTTGCAGAAGAAAAAGGTGCAGCTTGATCTTGCACTGGAATTTAGGGATGATGGTGAGGATGTGATAGTGGCAGAAGATACCTCTGGACAGGAAGAGGAAAAGTCTGCTCTTACATTGGAACAGAGGCTGTACCAAAAACTCTATATTTTTGCGTCCCCCTTGCTGGATGAAGAGGCGTACTATATGAAATTACAGGCAGAGGGTTATGAGGATTTGGTTCTGGAGGCAATAGGAGAGGAGGAGTACAGCATTGCTCATTATTATGAAAAGAATAGTGACGCCATGCGTGACCCGGAAATCACATTTATTATTGATCGGGGAGCTCAATCTATTCAGCCTACTTCCTACTTGCAGGATGATGCGGGAGTATATTACGAGACGGCAGATGCGGCTCCTGCGGTTGTACGAGACTTGAAAAAATTTATGTCACAGTGGTTCACCAACATACAGAATCAAGGCTTTAAACCGATTGAGATCAGAATGTATGAACAGGAAGAAGAAAATGATATGGAACGATAGGAGGGATTTTTTTGAGACATGATATCACCCCGGAGTTAGCCGGGGCCTTTATACGGAAGGCACATACTTTAGGTTATGAAGTGCAACGGGTGGAAAGTGCAGAGGAGCCGAAAATATGTCTTTCCGCTTTTATGGGTGAACAGAGAATATGCCGATTTGAAAAGGGAGGTGATATGCGTTTCTTTAGGGACGACCCTCATGAGAAGGAGCGAAATGAACTACACCGTCTGTTGTTGTCTATGAAAGAGGCTTATGACCTTTACAGAGATGCAAGGCCGCTGGAGGTGGATGGTGTAAAGGGGTTCCGCATTATATCGGAATATGGGGATGTGGTGTTGGCGGCCCGGATGGATGAGCAGGAAGAGGTAAAATATGTTACCTGGGAGTACTGTTATAAGCATATGGGTGTTACCATAGGACACTATTTTGAGACCAATTATGAAGGGGCAAAGAAAGATTTTGCCATCCGTGCCGGGCTGATACCACAGGATCAGATTTTTACGGAAGAGGAATTAATGACACTCCATGCCGCATGTGTGTTTTATGGTGAGAATTTCATGGATATAACATATAGCGGGGAAAAGGAACTTCAAATGTTGATGGAAAAGCTGGAAGAGATTCTACCAGAGCAGACAGCAGATGCAGCCAGCCAGCAGTTGAGTGAGGTAGAACAGGAGGACGAGCATGGAATACAGTAGAATTAACACATTGTCCAGAGTGGGAACAAATGAGTATACTCTCTGGACGCTGGTTATGCCTCGTGAGAAAGTCCATGAGATACGTCAGTATGAAACGGCGGATTCAGGCAGCTGGGAGGATATTTTTGACTCATTACCCATGGCAAAGAGTAGTGCGGAGGATACGCTTTACTTTGTATTGCCTTGTGGGGAGGAACTACGGCTGGTGTCTGCGGACATGGGGGATGGGTTCTGTGCGGATCATCGCTTTAACGGGGAGTCTATGCAGGGAACACGGGAGAATATCATGGCGCAGCTACGGGATAACTTGAGACAACAGGGATACCATTTTCACCCCAGCGCTTGTTTTATGAAAGTAGATGTATTAAAAACCTTGCAAAAGATTATGGAGTACAATACCAACTATTATCAGACAGATTTTGATTATGACAGAGAAATGCTGTTGGAGGCAGCAAAGGACAGAAATGCGCACAAGGCGTTCTTTTGGATCAGCAGACATGGCGGCACCTGCTGTTTTCCGGAACGGAGCGTGTATATTGATGAGACAGAACAGCACAATTCCTGGACTTATTATGGAAGATGCCCAAGCGAACGGGCGATGGCTTTCTGGATTGAATTGGACGGGGAACGGGATGGAATTGTGGAGGGGAACATCATAGAGTTGGATTATCAGCAACAATTAGATTATCTGTGTGCCAATTCCTTTGCGCCGGACAGGGTGGCGCTTACTTTCAGGAATCCTAGCGGATGCCATACTTTTGACTATCAGGAATATAAACAGAACCGGGAAAACATTATCCGGCAGTATGGCACTGTGGAGCGCAAGGAGTACCTGGTGGAACATGAATGGCAGCTTGCCAATACTGCCGTGTATGGCCGTACCTTGCAACATTCCCTGGTGGAGATGGATGTGGACAATTACATACAGCAGCTTGAAAGCGATAGGCTTTGTGCTTATGGCTATACGGCGGGAGATATGGCGCTGGTGGGGCCGCTGGATGCAGAAAGGGCAGTAAAGCAGGGACTGGAGTGCTTTATCTTAAACAGTGATGGCTCCAGAGAGCCGGTATCAGACAGGGAAAATCTACAAAAAGCTATTGGTCATGCAATGCTGTTTGGTATGGATGCGAGGGAAAAGGAGATTCTTCAGTATTTCAAGCAGGATGCTATTCCCCTTTTTACGGTTGGGGAAATGAAAAAAATTTACTCACTTGTGCTGCAGGCGGGCATGGATAATGGGCCGGAGGGAAATAGCCTGTTGGACAGTATTCTTCATAAAGCAGAGTGTTTCCTGCCCCAAGAGGAATGCATGAGAGCGGATATACAGGGACAGGAGAAATCACATGTGGATGTTCTCTGGGAAATATAATATTTTATTTAGACATATGTGAAAGACGGAAATATGGGCGAAAACAAAATGGATTTATATGTAGACTATAACAATAAAAATGTGCTGAATGCTTTACACCAAGGTATTTTGGAGGTGTATGGCACGGATTATTTTGAGCAAAACAGCGTAGAGGACGGCTATATTCTCATTCTGGGTGTTTTGAAGTCCAAGGAAAAAGGGAACCTCTGTATTGCTCTTCTGGAATTGGATATGTCATCATCGGGAGAACACTGGGGGGACGGATTACTTAACAAAGTATGGTTGTGTCAATCCCGATGATGAGGAAATGCCTGAAAAAGTACGGCATTTCTTGTGGGAGATGTATGGCATCTATGATTATGTCTATACAGCATTTTTTGAACAGGATATTTATGTGAATATGGACAGCCTGACAGAAGATATGAAAGAGATACTGGAAAATTTCAGGAATTTTGAGTTTATGCCGTGCAGTTCAGAAGAGGTTTTACAGAACATCTGTGATTATACAGACGCTGAAGAGGTGGAATGTTAAACAGTCTATAGTATATGTGTAACTATGGTAGGCTCTTATGTTCTGAAAGAGTATGTTGTTCATTATATGTTTGAACAAAAGTGATATTTTTCTGTATGGAATAGCAATGTTTGCAAATACTCAGAGATAGCTATATATAATATATAAAGAACAAATGCTCGCTAATTCATGCGTGGACTGATTATTTTCTATAGGTGTTTACAAGTGAGAAATTGAAAAATAAAGAAATTTGTTTATGAACTAGGTAGGATTCATTAAATAGTGTAACTTGAATATTTTTAACTGGACATGTAGCCTAAATTTGTTATAATATTAATATGTTGATTTGGGATTTGGGCAAGGAGGAACAGTAATAGTGAAAATGGAATATATTTTTGTGAAACCTCAGGACGAATATTGTTCATCCAGAGATCAGTTTTGTGATTTTTTATGTTTGAATAATCGCATTAAATTTAGGCATACTGACAAAAAGGCATCAAATAAAGTAGTTCTTTTATTTGATGCATATGAGCTAGAGTATCGTTTGGAACATGTAATAGCTGAAAAATCACAAGAATCGGTTTTTCATTTCATAGTTGAAATTTCAAACGATAGTGAAAAAGGAATTGATATTTTAGAAGATTTTGACGCAATAATTCATGCAATAAATGATAAAAATGGGAATCAGTTTTCCATTAATACTATATGGAATGACATATCATCTTACTATGGTAGGGAATTATATCCAGACATTTTAAATGTGGAAAAAATGCTGCGTAAAATCATCTACTTATTTATGATAAAAACGGTAGGTAGCAAGTGGCTTGAGATAAGTACCCCGGAAAGGTTTCAAACAAGTGTAAAATCTATTCTAGAAAAAAATAATAAATCAATTACAGAAATAAATGGAGAATGGCTTACATATACAGACTTTATTTCACTTATCTATTTTTTCACAGCACCATATTCGTTAAAATCAGACACGAAGGAACTATTTAAAAGACTTGAATCATATGTAAATAGTGAGAATGGAGCAGATAGAGATAAAAAAGGAGAAGAAAAGGTTTTAACAGTAGAGATAATAAATAAATTATCTGATGAGTATGAACCCAAAAATAATTGGGAACGTTATTTTTCAGATAAATTGAATGTCAAAAATCCAAAAAAATTTACTGAAGATTGGAGTTCTCTTTATAACATCCGAAATAAAGTTGCTCATGGGAAACCTATTTATAAGAATGATTATAATAAAGCTAGGGCACTGATTAAAACATATAGTGACATATTTGACGAATGTATAAGCATAATAGACACCCTTGAGATTACTGCAGAAGAGGCAAAAGCGGTAGAGGCGGTTGCTCAGCAAGTGATAGCAAAGGAGCCCATGGATATACTTGGAAGTGAAGACATGTCATCCTATGGAAATATTCGAGGATTTGAAGGATTGCTTGAGGGATCAAATCTTTTGAGAAGAAGGCTCAGTGAGATTGATAGCGCTCTTAATACGAGTATAGTAGGCGATATACCGAAAGTTCTTAGAGACGCATTATCTCCTGCGCTTCTTGATCTCGATGCTTTGTCAAGTAGAATAAACGGGATAACATCTGTAGACTCGCAACTAAAAATAAATAGTGATATATCCCTTGATAGTAATAGAATAATAGGGGTGACAGAATACATGCAGAATACACATAATTCATTATCCCCTGTAATAGCACTTTCGCATTTGACTGAAATATTGCAAACAAATAGAATTACTTCTGCGTTGGACAGACCTTTGACTATAGATTTACCTGGAGGGTATTTATTAAATAATGTAGATGCAAAGATAATGGAAATGTTGGAAGAAAATGGATTACAATCTGACATGAAAAGGGAGATTAACACAGAGAATATAAAAAAAGAAACATAAGTAGATTAATCTTGTTATTGTTGAACACTGGTAGAATGGCAGAAAACCATTTTTACCAGTGTTTTTTCGTTAAGGAGGTGACAGCTACGGATAAAAATACAGTCATGCGGAAAGGCTCCATGCCGTTTTCGGAGGAGCAGATGAAACAGGTTTTTGATACCAATATCATTGATTTTGCTGTCCGGCACGGTTTTGAGGTGGAAAAAGGTGATAAGAACACTGTTCATGTTAAACATAGCGGAGGGCTTTACCTGTTCCGGCACGGACGGGGATATTATCAGTTTGCAGGTGAGAAAAGCGGGAATATTATTCAATTCGCCCAGGAATATCTTGGAGCCAGCGATTTTAAGAGTGCGGTGGAGATGATTTTGGGATGTCAGGCATACGGGCAGACAGAGCATTATGTAGCGCCGGTGGAGAAGAAACCCAGGGGCGATCTGGTGCTGCCGGCAAAGGATCAGGATTTTAATCGTACCATTGCGTATCTGACCCGCACCCGTGGCATAGACAGCGAAATTGTATATGCCATGATTAATCAGGGCAAGGTGTTCCAGGCGGTTACACAGAAGAATGGATATACTTTTCGCAACTGTGCTTTTGTAGGCTATGACGGGGAAGGAAAACCACGGTACTGCGCTCTTCGTGCGCCCAGCAGTGACAGGAAGTTCAGACAGGATGTGGAGAACTCGGACAAGACCTATGGTTTCTGTATGGAGGGCCGCTCTGATCGGGTGTATGAGTTTGAGGCTCCTATAGATGCCATGAGCCATGCCACACTCTGCAAGTTATATGGTATTGACTGGCGAGAGGATCACAGGGTGGCGGAGGGCTGTCTTTCTGACAAGGCACTTTCAAGGTATCTGAAATGTCACCCGGAAATTCGGGAGATTGTGTTCTGCTATGACAATGATGTGGACGGAAAAGACGCAAAGGGACAGCCTTGCAACCATGGACAGATACAGGCAGAACTATCGGCACAAGCCTTTAAAAAGGCGGGATATAAAGTTTTTATCCAGACCCCTCAGACGAAGGACTTCAATAAGGATTTGACTACTTTTCGGGAAATGCTGGCCCGCAGCAGGGAAGGTCCAGAGATGGAGGCGAAGGAAATAGGGGAGTAGCTGCTTTTTTCCACCTTTAGGAGCGGAGCGACAGGACATGCCGTAGGCGTGTCCTGCCCCGGCGCCTGCGCAGGGGACTTGCGCTCAAAATCGGAGATTTTGGAGTTAAGGCAGGAATAGGTTTGTGAAACAAACCATGGAAACACCGTACAGGCAAAGCCTGTACCCTTGTTAATCAGTTAAAGGTGTTGTTAAAAAACTGTGATGGTATATACCAGAAAAGCATATTGCGCAATGGTGGGACACACAGGGTCAGATAGGGTTTACTGACCCTGTGTGATTGCCGTAAATGGGAGTAATACAAAACAGGAGAGGAGGGAACCTATGGTAAAAAGAAATGACCGGATTATTACCTCTGTCTATCTGACAAAAGAAATGTGTGAACAGATCGACAAGATGGCTGACCGGGAGCATATTTCCCGGAATGAGCAGATACGTCGCTATATTGAGAAGGGACTGTCTGTGGAGGGCTATAGCCAGGATATTGACTTGATTGCAAGTATTATCCGCCAGGAGTTTCAGGCAATCTATCATATCGAGGATATCAAGGCTGTGGTGGAACAGCAGACAAACCGCATCGCCAAGATGCACATGAAGTCGGGGAAGATAGATGCAGCTGCCTTTTTTCTGTTGATTAAGGTATTGATGAATGTGGCCCATGAGGGAACGGAGGAGCAGTTCGACCAGATGCTGAATGAGGCTGTGAGCCTGGGAGTGGATTACATGCAGAAGAAAGATTTTCAGATCAATAGTTTTCTACAGGATAGTGACAATCTGCGAAGGATTGCAGATAAACTGTGACAGTTTGTGCGGTATCACAAGTATGGCTTGCAATATGTATGTAAAGTGAAATAGAGAAAATTGGTACGGGGAGGATGGGAATGACAGAATATGAAAAATTCCAGGAGATGGTAAAAGGCCGAATTCTTGATTTTATGCCGGAGGAATATCAGAGAGCAGAGGTGTCGGTTATACTTTTGCGGAAAGAGAACGACAGGCGGCAAGCTGGATTGGTCATCAGAAGGGAGGGAGAAGGAAAGGCAATGTCTATGGATCTGGCCTCATATTATACAATATTTCAGGAGGGATTCTCGGAAAAGGCAGTGCTGAGACGGATTGCAGAGAACTATCTGAAGAGTAGCCGGATATTGTCAACAATTCCAATTACAGCAGAGACAGTGCGGGATTATGGTGCAGTAAAGGACAAAATTCAGGTTCAGCTTGTGAACAAGGAGATGAATCGAGAGCGGCTGCGGAATTGCCCGTACAAGGAGATAGAGGGAACCGATCTTGCAGCAGTGTTTTGTATGAAATTCTATGCTATGGGACAGGAATGTGGCAGTACGCTTGTAACCAGACAGCTTATGGAACTTTGGTGCATAACAGTAGACAATCTTTATGATACAGCGCTTAAAAACACAATGTTGCAGGCACCTGCTGAGATCATCAGTATGAATGGAATGCTGGATGGAACAGAGGAGAAAAAGTCACCAGAAGAAGTCTTCTGCGAGAATGGACAGATGTACATTTTGGGGAGTTCAGGATATCGTAATGGGGCAGCCGTGATTCTTTATCCGGGTATATTGCAGGCGTTGGCCGAGAGTAGCGGCTCAAACTTTTATATTCTGCCCAGCAGTACCAGAGAAGTAATACTCCAGAATGATGACGGAGAAACAGCTCCGGAGGAATTGCAATATATGATCATGAAGTCCAACAGGATGGAAATACCCCAGCAGGAAATCCTGTCAGATCAGATTTATTACTATGATGGAAAAGAGCAGAAAATATCCCAAGTCACCACGCCGGAGGAAACGAGGGAAATATTACGGGAACTGAATGCGATCCAGTATGGGCCATTCCCGGAGTATGACCTGGAGAGATAGGAGGGAGTTATGAATCAGGCAGAACGGTATATGTAACTGGCGGCACAAACAGAAGAAAGGTGCTTTAATGAAAAAGACAACTGGGAGCGCTGAGTGCAAGATGGGAGGTGAGGATGTATTTCTTTGTTAGTATATAAGCAACGGTTTCAAAATCCAAATTATAAGAGTACAGCCAGTAAGAATTATGCTCATGTTCGATATATTGCCACCCGTCCAAGAGTGGCAAAGAATGAAGGTATGAACCATGGACTGTTTGGCTGTCTGTTGCCCGGAACATCGCTGACTGAGTTTCAGGACTGGAAAGAAGTGGCGCAGCTGGTATATCAAAACTCAAGGAGACATGTCACAATGTACCGCAGCGTGGTTTCCTTTGAGGAAGATACGGCAAAGGAACTATTGTTAAGTGATAGGAAGGCATGGCAGCGTTACATAGAGAACCATATCCGTACCATTGCGGAAAAAAATGGAATTCGGCGGGAGCATTTTCAGTGGGCGGCGGCCATGCACAGGGAAAAGAGCCATCCTCATCTCCATGTGGTATTCTGGGACAATTCGGATGAAAAGGCCAAGATCAGAAATCCCTTTACCCACCCATCTGTTCCCAACAATATCCGTAAACAGATGATAAAGGATACCTTTGCTGATCGGATACGGACATATGGGGAGCAAAAAAACAGAGCGACAACTGATTTGCGCCGAATCAGTGATGATCTGGTGGACGAGTTTGAGCGGCATATCCGTCTTATGGAAAATAAGAAATACCAAAGACTTCGGGAGGAATATGATCTGGACGTGGAACTGGCAGAGGATTTCTGCTTTACAGAGCAGATGTTGAATGAGGCTGCGGACAAGGTATTTCGGCTGAAATCGGCGCTGCCGCCAAAGGGCAGGATCGCCTATCAGCTGCTCCCGGAGGAATTGAAGAAACAAGTGGATACCTTGACTACATATCTTCTGGCACAAGTACCGGAACTGAAAAAAATGCATACAGATTATGTGGAAAGTAAGATGAAAATGGTGTATCTGTATGGAGGCAGTGAGGAATATCTGGTATCCCAGAAGAATCGCTTTGGGATTGAGGCGGACAAAATTATTTCCAATCGCATTCTGGGTATGGTAAAGGCTTTGAACCGGCTGGACGATGAGGGCAGAATGGAAGAGTATAGAGAGGGCCGTAGAAGAAACTATATGGAGCAAATGCTGTTTGAAATGCTGGATGTATTATCTGCCCAAGTAGATACGAACTGCCGTCAATATGACGATTTTAAACAGATATGGGGAAGTGATTTGTCAAAGGAGGCACGAAAAGAACTATATCTGAGGTATCAGGATAAGGGATATGAGCATTAGAAATCCTGCATAATTAAGGAGATTCAGAATGAAAAGTAAAACAGAATTTTATCAGGCATATTTTGAGACATTAGAGAAAAAGGGATTTTCTATACGGCCACCGTCCTCTCCTGACTATGTGGCAGATATCTATCACAAAAATAGACAGATCGCCTTTTACGGCAGACAGGACGCTATTATTAAAAATCCTTTTGTAGATGTGGATGAGAAATTAATGGAGCGGCTCCAGAGTCTTGCTAAGTCAACTGCTATCGGCTGTGGTATCTGTTCTGAGCAGCCCTATGATGAATCCGCTATCGGTCAGGACAAAAACGGTGTGGTGAAGATCAACGAGCATAATGGGGTGGTTCTGGCTTGCAAGCGTCATCCGATCTTCGACTATGTGCTGTCTACTTATCGAAAAGACGTGGGGCATGGAGGAAATCCCATTCAGAGACAGTATTTTTATAACCGTGACGATGCTTTTGAAAATTTTGCCCTGCGCAGCGGATTGGTGGATGAAAAGAAAATGTTCACAGAGACGGAACTCAAGGTACTTTATGCAGGACTTATAAAGCTACGAACAGAGGATAGTGAGTTGGATCAGAGTGGTATGGAATCGGTGGCGGCATTGGTGGAACGGATAGAGGATATTGTACCGGAACTGGGGAAGAGGGAGAGATATGATTTCACAAAACTATTCGCACCGCTTGAAAATATAAGAGAGCGGTGAAACAGCCCTGCCGGGCAGGGCTGTCAGTCAGAATCTTTTGGGGCGAGTGGCCGAATCTCTCCCTCTGCCTGCTCCACTTCCCGGATATGCTTTAAAAGGACATACTCAATATAGTTTGTCATAGAGCGGTGCTGTGCAGCGGAGAGTACTCCAATCTTGTCAAAAACTTCATCTTCCAGTCTGAGGGTAAATACCCGTTTGTTTGTAGCCATAAAAATCTCCTCCACCTGATTGTCATTAGATATATTTTATGGTATTCTTTAAAGTAAATATACAGTCACTTGACAGTTAAGTGACACCACTTTGCAATATAAGAAAAGGAGAGTGATGTGTTATGCACCAGCAACCACAGGGAGAATCTCTTTGGGGAACTATCAACACTTGCGTGGAGATCGCACTGAACGTCTATATGATTCTGGCAGTAGATGAGCAGGGGATTGAACGAGAGGGGGTCATGGTAAGGAAAAATGCCGTAAGAGATACTTTATCAGAGAAAGCGGCCAGTATGGGAGAAGAGGATGGGGAATGGCTCTGTTTTGACGAGGGTAAAAAGGACATACCCATCTATGAAGTGTTACAGCGCCGTATGGCATTATGTAGGCGTATGGAATCCGCTATAATGAAACAGATGGATGAAATCAAACGTGACGGCAAATTATCCCTGACAGATTATTTTGGAGAATGTATGCCGCCGGTAGAGTCGCCATCCGGTCAGATTAGTGACATGTTCCATGTGCGGAATGGCATTTATATGACCCAGGACAAGGAAAGTCTGAAATTTGCGGTACATGAGGCGGTGGCAGACAATTTTATGTCTCCTATGGCGACAGAATATGGTGTGGCAAAAGGAGAGTACTTGTTTTATGACACAACATCCAGCGCTGTCATGCTGAATGAACTGAAAAATGTATTTGACGAGGTATCTGCGCTGGTGGTCTCAGAGGACAGTTTGTATGCTACGTTAAATAAATGTTTTCTTCCCTATAAACAGCTGTTTAATGCCTGTGTGCCAAAGGAAGAACAGATACCTGAGATAGATGCCGCCGAAGAATTGTTTCTTGCGGTGCAACTGGAGGCGGCAAGAGACAGAGTAAAGCAGGAGGATCAGATAGTTCAGGAAAATACAAAGGAAGAAGAGGAAGAATTTGGAGAGCAGATAGATTATGAAATATAGCCGTGATCAGTAGACATGACAAAATAAAGGAATGCTGAAAAACAGGGCAGGCTCCATATCCGAAATGCCGGATACGGGGCCGCTTTTTTGTCTGGAGGTGAAATTTAGTTGAAACAGGTTTATCTTGCCAGTCCCTTGCGTGGGGATTATGACAGGAACATTAAAAATGCGGTGGAATACAGCCGACTTGCCAGTGAGTGCGGTGTACTGCCATTGGCCCCACATATCATTTTCAGTCAGTGGTGTAACGATGTTATTCCGGAGCAGAGGGAACAAGGGTTAAGACTGGGATTGGCGTTGCTGGAAAAGTGTGATGAATTGTGGGTAATGGGGACAAAGATCAGTCAGGGAATGCAAGGCGAAATCAGTTTTGCAAAGGAGCATGGTATACGGACATATTTTGTGGGGTATCCGACGCTGAAAGAATTTTATCCTGTCAGCACAGATGAGGTTTCTTTGTTGAATGAGAGGGATTGCAGAGAGGGCAGTACGGAGGAGGACTATGAAGGGAGATTTGTGCTGCTTAACCACGAGTGCTTGAAACCCGAATGTCGGAGTGCCCGCAATCAGTTATGGATTGCTACTCATGGACCCGGCTGTGGAGCGCACGGAGGAAAATTCAGTGATACCATCCATATTGTTCATCCCATTGATCGGGACACCATGGCAGTGTCGAGACGGGAACTATTGGGCATCCCTAAAGAGGCAACGCTGGAATTGCTTAGGAGCATTTATTCTGCTTTAGATGGTAGACTTACCCCATATGAGCAGGGAGAAGATGAGGGGGTGTGCCGATGAAAAGAAACGAAAGGCTGATTTTAAGTGTTATCCTGACAGGCATGGGAACTATTCTGAATCTGTTTTTTACGGCAGCTTTGCATGAACTGTTGTCAGGGCAGATTGATACTCTGATGTTGCTCCCGTTTCTGCGCTGTCTGACGGGCTTGTTTACAGAGCATCGGCAGATGATGTTATTCTTGTCCTTCGAGGGATTTTTGATTTTGTGCTGTATTCTCTTTTGGGTGCAGAACAGCCGCCCATATCAGAGTGAACTTATGCAGATCGCCGGAGATATCTATACTCCGGTTCCAGTGGGCCAGTACCAGCATGGTTCGTCACGGTGGCTAAAAAAGACAGAACGGGAAGAAGTATTTGAAACAGAGATAATAGACCCGCATAACGAAGTGATTAAGATGCTGCTGGATACAGGGTATGAAGGATTGCCATTTCTGAAGAATGGTGTAAATGAAAAAGTTAATAAGGAGGATATCGGACGGAGAAAGTCAGGGGACACGGAGGACAAAACTTTGACTGCTGATCTTTCCATGTCCGTTCCTATATGCAAATCAAGAGGAAAGGAGGATGAGGATTTTGAATCCGTGGAGTATGTGGTATCTCATAGCTTTGCGGATGGACAGGAGCCTGGAAAGGAGGTGGAAGAGGCAGTTCCAGATGAAAAGCCTGTAAAAGCAACGGTAATGGACCCGTACAAACTATTTTCTAAAGGCGGTATTGTGGTGGGTATGGAAAAAGTTGGGAATCGGGAAAAGCTGTACTTGATTGGGAATGATACACATACTTTGACCATCGGCGCTACCCGCTCTGGCAAAACACGCTGCCTGGTAGTTCAGTCTATTTGTACCATTGCGTTGGCGGGTGAGAGCCTTGTGATCAGCGATCCCAAAGCGGAACTTTACCATTATACGGCGGATTATCTGAGAAAACTGGGCTACGAAGTGATCTGCCTGGATTTTAAAAATCCAGATAAAAGTACCCGCTATAATTTGCTCCAGCCGGTGATTGATGCCATAAACGAGGATGATATGGAGCGGGCGGAGATGTATGCCTGGGACATTACCAACATTCTTGTGGGTGACAATACTTCCGATGAAAAGATATGGGAGAACGGTGAAAAGTCTACCATAGCGGCGGCCATACTCTGTGTAGTGGCAGATAACCGAAAACGCCCAGAGTATCAGAATCTGACCAATGTGTACTGGTTTATCGCAGAAATGAGCAAAGCGGTGGGAGGCAAGACGCCCATGAGCGAGTATATGAAGAAACTTCCCGCAAGACATCCGGCACGGGCATTGTTGTCCATTGCGGAGGTGGCTCCCAGTCGAACCAAGGGCAGTTTTGATACTTCTGCACTAACAACCCTGCGTCTCTTTACCAGCCGCTCCGTCTATGCCATCACCCATAAGAGCGACTATAATATAGCGGATATCGGCAGAAAGAAACAGGCGTTGTTCCTGATTCTGCCGGATGAGAAAACTACCTATTATCCAATCGCAAGCCTGATGGTATCCCAGTTGTATGAGATGCTGGTACGTCAGTCAGATCAGAGGGGAGGGAGGCTGGAAAACAGAGTGAATTTCGTCTTGGATGAGTTTGGAAATTTTACAAAGCTGAATGACTTTACCAACAAACTTACCGTAGCGGGCGGACGTGGTGTGCGGTTTAATCTGTTCCTGCAGAGTTTTGAACAGCTGACACAAAAATATGACAGGGAGACGGCAGCTATTGTGAAATCAAATTGCCAGACCTGGATATACCTACAGGCCGATGACAAGGAAACCTTGCAGGATGTTTGTGAAAAGTTGGGGAAATATACCACTTCGGCCTATCAACTGTCCAGCCAACACGGGCGATATGTCAATCCCAGCAGCTCCCACAGCATTAGCCTTGTGGCCAGGGAACTTTTGACTACGGATGAGATACGGCGGATTTCCCGGCCTAACCAGATCGTCATCAGTAGGGCGCATCCGGCTATGATGAATGCTCCAGACCTGTCACAGTGGTATTTCAATAAGATGTGTGGGCTGGGAAACCAGGAGCATAACCGCATGGTCAGGGAGGCAAGGGAAAAAGCTCGACCGGTGTTTTCGGCCAAGACAGAAGAGATTCCCTTATGGAATATTTGGGTGTATTACACAAAGGATTTGCAACTGAAAGAGGCACAGCAGAAATCACAGGCGTTTGGCGCACAGGCAGGGGCCATGTTTTCGTCTGTGAAAGGCTATAAAAGAACAGGAGGTTCAGATAAAGATGAAGAGGAAGATTAAAAGGGCGGTGTCAAGACTTCGGGCGGCAGGTGCAGCAGCATTTGCCGCTTTTCTTATGCTGGTGAACAGCACCACGGTCTATGCGTCTGACATCGGCCAGAGCAAACTTGCCAAGGGGACGGAAAAACTGATCGGAGATGTCACTACATGGCTGATGGTACTGGCCCCCATAGTGGCGGGCCTTTTGATTATCTATTTCTGTATCCGACGCTCTGCGGCGGATGAGATGGATCAGAAGAAATGGAATAACCGCATTGTGGCTGCCGTTGTGTCCTGCATTGGCGCAGTGTTGGGGAGTGCCACGCTGAACATTATTATCGGCTACTATAAGTAGTCAGCAACCAATGGGGTGAGACCGCAGTATATCCTGCGAATTGCCATATATCAAACAAATTCATTTAAAGAAAAGGAGACTATGATCTATGAGAAAACTGACAAACAAGATGAACGAAATGGTAGTTAAGGGTTATGTGAAAGGGATGCAGGCCAAAGCGAGGCTGGTGGAGGTTCTGACACAGAAGTCCGGCGAGGGATTTGTAGACACGGCATTGAAAATCCTGATCTCCGTGGTTGTGGGTGCGCTGTTGTTGGCGGGGCTGTATACGCTGTTTAAGGATACGATCCTGCCCACCCTGACACAGAAAGTTACCAGCCTGTTTAACTATCAGGGCTAGGTGTGATAAAGGTATCCAGCTCTGCCTAAAATGGCAGGGCTGGCGCTTTTGATAATAGGAGGGTTAGATGAAGGTCAAGAGTAAGATTGTTGCCAGGTATGAGAACAAGGGCAAGCTGAAAGCTGTTGCCACTGTTTGTCTGGATGGGAACTTTTTGGTAACAGGGGTGCGGGTGGCAGACTGCCAGAAAGGATTGACAGTATTTATGCCCAGCCGTGAAATACGTCCCGGAGAATACAGGGATATTTGTTTTCCTATTACGTCGGAACTTTATAAGCAGATCAAGGACAGTGTGTTGGAGGCATATGCCAGAGCAGAGGATGGCGGTGGGCAGGCGGGAGATATGGTCTAGCTAGTGGGAACAGATGTATCTGGAAATGACGTTCTGGCAAAAGAAATGGATTTGTCAAAGGTGGGAGGTGATTGATTGGAAATAATTCTGGTGTTGCTGATTGTGGCAATCTTAAACGGTGCGGTGGCGTTTATTGATGAGATGCTTTCGGATCTGGTTCCCATGACACTCCATGCAGACCTGTACATGACTACTGAGGGCGGGGGCAGCATGGTGGAAGTCCTGTTTGAAATCCTGCTGGGCTTTGGAGTGTCGCTGATCATTCTGAAATTTCTGAAAAAGGGTTTTGAATGTTATGTGATGTGGACAGACGGAGACCCGGACAGTGAACCGATCTATCTGGTGACTCGTTTTGTTATGGCGATTGTGGTGGCGGTGTGTTTTCCGATTTTATACGGGTGGATGGCGGATATAACAATAAGCTTGACAGACGAATTGCTGGAGGCTATCGGAGTATCTACGAACTATGATTGGATGGCATGGGTGAATGGCCTATCCTCGGCGGGGATTGTGACGGCAATTTTCGGACTGATTTTTGTGATCAGCTATTTTATGCTTTATTTTCAGTTTTTAATGAGAGGGCTGGAAATCATGATCCTGCGGATCGGTATGCCTATTGCATGTGTGGGGCTGCTGGATAATGACAAGGGAGTGTTTAAGAGTTATATGATGAAATTTTTCCAGTCTGCTGTGTCTGTTGTAGTACAGATTGCTCTTTGCAAGCTGGGAGTAGGCATGATGATGAATTTGAGTGTGTTCTGGGGGATTGCCTGTATTGTACTTGCCATTAAGACACCACGGTTTTTAAGTGAGTTTATGATTCCCACGGGAGGCGGCAGCGGAGTGGTGAACAATGTCTATCACTCGGTACGGCTGGTGGGCATGGCAAAGAGTTTGGCGAAGTAAAGGCGGTGGCGGCATGGTGACAATAGATGATATTTCCCTGGCTTTTATTTCTTTGATTCGTCTGGGAGCGGTGTTTCGTTTTCTCTACTGTATGATTCGGTTGGAGGGAGCGGAAGATGAGCGGACGCAGTATCAAAAGCGGGCAAGGAATACGGTACTGTTCTATATTTTTGCCGAATCCGTCTGGCAGATCAAGGAAATGGTTTTTTATTATTACGGGGCATAAGGAGGACAGATGGAGCATGAGATTGGTCTTTATATCCCTACGGGAGTAAAGGCACAGAATGAATTTTTTAATGGTTTTGGTAAACGGGAACTGATGCAAAGTGCAATAGGTTCTATGATGGGGGCAGCGGCAGCGGCGTTAATATGGCTTATTTTCGGGAATGTGGCGCTTACGGTGGTAGCTGTATTGACCGGTATCTTTGGCAGTGTGATGATGTGTACCAAAGACCAGAATAACCAGAGCGTGGTAGACCAGGTTGGCAACATGATTCGGTTTAACCGCAGCCAGCAGATATACCCCTATCGGATGATAGACGAATGGGAAAATAATAGTATGGGTTGAAAAGCAAAGATTGGAGGTGATATATTTGAAATTTCTTGACCTTTTTGCCGGAATCGGCGGATTTCGGAGAGGTCTCGAAAGAAGCGGACATGTATGTGCGGGTCATGTCGAAATTGATAAATTTGCGAACAGGAGTTATATGGCAATGTACGGGCTGAAAATTTGTCCATATGGAGCGGGAGATTCCTCAGATAAAAATTGCTGTAGGATGTGCAGCCGGGAGGTGAGAGAGAACTGTGACAGAAAAGAATGCAAGGGTGAGTGGTACGCAAAAGATATTAAGCAGCTTACAGCAGGAGAGATTCCAAAAGCTGAAATCTGGACTTTTGGATTTCCTTGTACCGACATTAGTATCAGTGGAAGAATGGCAGGACTGCATGGAGAGAGAAGTGGACTCTTTTTTACAGTTACTGGTCTGCTCAAAAGCACAGCTGCCGAAGATAAGCCCCAATACCTTATCATTGAAAATGTTAAACATCTTGTGTCTAGCAAGAGAGGAGGGGATTTTACCACCGTTCTCTTTGAATTATGGGAGGCAGGGTATGACTGCGAATGGTGTATTGTCAATTCCAAAGATTTCGGTGTGCCCCAGCATAGGGAAAGAGTGTACATTATTGGACATCTTGGAGGAGAACGTGGACAGCAAGTATTTCCTGTCGGCGGAGCAAACTCTGCGCCTGTTAAAAGGCTTATAGATGGCAAACAGGGAAAAAGAGTTTATGATATTAGGGGGACTTCCATTACTCTGAATGCGAGCGGCGGAGGATTTGCAGGAAGGACCGGACTGTATGTTGTGTCTGTGAACCGTAGGGAGGGCATTACTGGAGGGCTGGAACAGGCTCATGCGCTTACAGCCAGCGATGCAAGGGGATTGAATAGAAATCAGGATCAGAATGCCGTGTTGGTAAAGGTGCCGTATTGTACATCTTTTATTGATCTGAGTCGGGAACCCAAATTTACGGAGTATGCCCGCTGTATCATGGCAAAACAGTATGCAGGAATCAGTAGTCATAAGGGAGAAACGTCAGGTATATTTACCTGTCAGGGGAATCCAAAGTGTGTACGAGCGGTAATAACGCCTGAACGCAGTAATAAGAAACAGAATGGCAGACGGATTAAGGAGCCGGGAGAACCTTGCTTTACATTGACCTGTCAGGATCAGCATGGCATATTGTTGTGTTGCAGGGAGGAAAAGGCTACCGGTAGAGCGACAGTAAATGATGAATGCTGGATTGAGTCCGGCCAGGATAATATTAATGTTGTTCATTTCGGTAGTACAGATGACAGAGACATTTTGCGGTGTTGCCGCATCCGCAGGCTGACACCGAGAGAGTGCTGGCGGCTCCAGGCATTTGAGGATTATCTTTTTGACCGGGCAAAAGCAGCAGGAATCAGTGATGCCCAGCTATATAAGCAGGCGGGGAACGCTGTTACAGTAAATGTGGTATATGAGATTGGTCTTAAACTTAAGAAGAGAGGTGATGTATGAAGTTTAGTGTTCTGTATGTAGACCCGCCCTGGGCATACCATGTATATTCGGAAAAGGGGCAGGGACGTTGTGCGGAGAGCCATTACCATACAATGAATATTGAGGATATTTACGCACTGGATATTGAGGGAATTGCGGCAAGGGACTGCATTCTGTTTTTGTGGGTGACTTTTCCCTGTCTGTTACAGGGATTGGAGGCTGTCCGGCGCTGGGGCTTTTCCTATAAGACACTGGGATTTTGCTGGGTAAAGCGATGCAGGAAACGGACAGACAAATGGTTCTGGGGAATGGGGTTCTGGACGAGGGCCAATCCAGAACTGTGCCTTATTGCAACTAAAGGCAGTCCGAAACGGGTTTCAAAAGCTGTACACTGTATCATTGACACCCCGGTTGAGAGACATAGCAAAAAGCCGGATGAAGTGCGCAAGCGGATTGAACAGCTGATGGGGGATGTTCCCCGTGTGGAATTGTTTGCCAGAGAGGAGCATCCCGGCTGGGTGTGTTTGGGAGATGAGGTTGACGGTATGGATATCAGAGATGCCATAGCAAAGCTGAAGGGAATGGAGGGAGCGGATGGAATGGACACAGCACTTTGATCTCTTTCTTGCCTGCACACTATTTTCTCTGTTTGCCGGAGGGCTCTGTGACATGACAATGCGCCGGTGCTTGAAACAGAGGGGAAAACTGCACATGACCGCAGGGATCACTACGATTGTAACAGCGATATTCATAGTTATTTATGGATTTTCTTTTGTTACCCTACGCTGTGTATTGCTGTGTCATATTCTAATTCTGGCGGGAGCAGCGGATATAGCAGTGCGTGAGATACCGGATATTTTCCACCTGTTAATTGCTATGACAGGATTGATAGGGTTGCAGCCACTTTCTGCTCTGGTAGGCTTTCTGCTGGTTCCCTTGCCGTTTCTGGTTGCGGCACTGAAAACTGGGAAGATCGGAGGCGGTGATGTGAAATTGATGGCTGCCAGCGGTTTTGCATTGGGGGTATGCAGTGGTTTTGGGATGATGCTCTGGGGGCTTACCACAGTACTTTTGTGGAACTTAGTTGTGCATAGATGGAAAGGTAAAGCCTGTCAGGATAAAGATAGCATTCCACTGGCTCCCTTTCTTGCGTTCGGATGCTTTATGGCACTGTTGCCAGTTTCGTAATTTCATAATAGAGCGCTCTCAAATTTCTGCCTGCATTGGCAGTACTTGGGAGCGCTCTCTTAGATTGGAGGAAAGAACAAAATGAAAAGTTTATTAAAGAATCGGATTGTGGTGGGACTGATCTGTATTATTGTGGCACTTATCATCTGTTTTGGGCTGACGCCTATGTTTAATAATGCTTTGACATCCACGGTGGAGATTGTGCGTGTAAACGCAGAAATTAAGCAGGGCGACCAGATTACGGCAAAGATGGTGACAACAGTGGAGGTAGGTGGCTATAATCTGCCGCCCGATGTGGTTTATAGAGTAGAAGACGTGGTTGGAAAGTATGCCAATGCGGATTTGTACAAAGGGGATTATATTCTTGCCAGCAAGCTGTCAGATACACCGCAGCTGAAAAATGAGTACCTGAACGGGCTGGACGGAACAAACCGTGCAATGTCTATTTCCATTAAAAGTTTTGCGGCGGGCTTATCAGGAAAGCTGGAGCGTGGGGACATTGTTTCCCTGATTGCCAGTGACGTGGGTAGTCTGAGAGAAACCCTAATTCCCACAGAACTACAGTATGTGGAGATTATTGCCACCACACTGAGCGATGGAACAGACAGTGATATGCAGCAGGAAGAGGAGGATGCAGGACTGGCATCCACTATAACTGTTCTTGTATCCCCGCAGCAGGCGAGGTTACTTGCGGAACTGGAGCGGAGTGGGAGCATCCATGCCGCCCTTGTTTACCGTGGAAACAGTGACAACGCAAAGCTGTTTCTGGAGGAACAGGCCAGAGTGCTGGAAGAACTCTATGCAAAGGAATCCGAGGAGACGGAAGAAGGGACAGCGGAAGAAAATGCCGGACAATCAGGGGAATTTGACGATGTGGAACACAGCGGCGATGAGAAATAGGGGGTAAAGGGGATGGAACAAGATAAATTACTTACAATTATGGGAAGTCCGGGAAGTGGAAAGACCACCACTGCAGTAAAGCTGGCACGCACCCTTGCAGCCCGTAGGAAAAATGTGATACTGATCCTTTGTGACCCATTTACCCCTGTAATCCCTACGCTGCTCCCGGTGGGAACGGCACATGATATTTCGCTGGGGACTCTTTTGACAGCACCTGGACTTACGCAGGACAGTATCTTAAACGCCTGTGTTCCGGCACCGTGCAGCGAATATATCAGTCTGTTGGGATATAAAGCGGGAGAAAGTCTGATGAACTATCCGAAAGTGACACGGGATAAAGCGCTGGAGCTGTTTGTGTCTCTGCGGTATCTGGCAGATTATGTCATCATAGACTGTGCCACTGTCTTTGAGGCTGATCCGGCCTCTTTTGTAGCAATCGAGGCGGCGGATAAAGTGCTGAAAATGGGGACGGCTAATCTGAAAGGAATATCCTGGTTTCAGACCCATTCTCCCATGTTGGCGGACAGTAGATACCACAGGGACAGACAGCGGATGGCAATAGGGAACCTGAAGGTGGGACAGGATTGGGAAGTTGTTACCGGCCAATATGGGGGAGTGGACTATATGCTGCCCTATACGGCGGAACTGGAACAGCAGGACAATGAGATGGCATTGTTTGAGCCAATGTTTTCCCAGGAGAGCAGTGCGTATCAGGCGGAGATTAACCGCATTTTATGGGACTTGTTTGAATTTCAGGTGACACAGAACGGCCAGGTGGGAAAGAGGGTGGCGGAAGAAAAGCGTGCAGCCGAAAAGGGATCAAATAAAGACAGGGGCTACTTTAAAATGCCTTTTACTAAAAATAGGGGAGAATTTTGATGAAAGGGGGAGAACAGATGCAGGAGGCACTTGATATTCACGGCAATTCAGCAATGCTTGGCGGGGAAATCCGCTTGCGCCCTTTTTCGGAGGTCTTAAAGGAAGTACAGGGGTATATCGCAAAGAACTATGCCGCAACCTTGAAAGACGACCCGGATGAAAACAGGGAACTTGTAAAAACATACATTCAAAAATATTTGGAGAATAACCACCTGGGTGTGGAGGGAACAGAGCGGGAGGAATTGTGTGAACTGATTTATGGCGAGATGACAGGCTTTTCTTTCCTGACCAGGTACCTGTACCGGGATGATGTGGAGGAGATCAATATCAACCAGTGGAAGGATGTAAAAGTCACTTATGCCAGCGGAGAAATTCTGCCCTGTAAGGAACATTTCAACTCACCTCAACATGCTGTTGATGTGGTCCGACGTATGCTCCACAAGTCGGGCATGATCTTTGACAGTGCCCAGACCATTGTGGTGGGGCATCTCTCCAACAAGATTCGTATCACAGTTATGGGCGATGGAGTGATTGACCGGGATAAGGGATTGTCCGCATCCATTCGTATTGTAAATCCCCGGAAATTGACCAGACAGCAGTTTGTGGACTATGGGACAGCCACGGCGGAGATGCTGGATTTTTTGGCAGTCTGTTACTGCCATGGGGTTTCCATGTGTATTACCGGGGCCACTTCCAGCGGCAAGACTACGCTGATGAGTTGGATATTAGGCCAGGTCCCTTACAATAAGCGTATTGTCACGCTGGAGCAGGGGTGCCGGGAATTTGATCTGACAGTGGAGGATGAAGAGGGAAATGTACTTAACAATGTGGTACATCTTGTGACTCGGTTCTCTGATGATCCCAAGCAGAATATCACCCTTGTGAAGTTATTGGAGACTACCTTAACGATCAACCCGGATTGCGTGGCTGTGGCAGAGATGAAAGGTGCTGAAAGTATGCAGGCTATCAATGCGGCAAACACGGGCCATTCTGTGATTACTACTATCCATGCCAATTCCTGTGCAGACACTTATTATCGAATGGTGACGTTGTGTAAGCAGTCCTATGATATGGACGACTCCACTCTCATGGGGCTTGCGACCAAGGCGTTTCCCATTGTAGCCTTTGCAAAAAAACTGGAGGACAATAGCCGCAGACTGATGGAGATATCCGAATGCGAATATTTATCGGACAATACCGGGTCAGGCGGGAGCAGACAGCGGATGCGCACTCTGTTCCGATTCAATATCACAGACAACAGAATTGTGGACGGGAAGGCGAAGATCATAGGGCATTATGAAAAGGTGGAGCCGCCTTCAGAGGCGCTTTTAAAGCGTCTGCGGGAGAATGGTATGGCTTTTAGGGAACAGCAGCAGCTTTTCGGCATTTAGATGACAGGAGGTGATGAGATTGAGTCTTGTCGCATTAAAACAGCCTTATTTATTACAGGTCATGTATGATACAGAGCCTTTAAATCCCAGGGAGGATTATGATAATTTTGGCCATATGATGTGCTGGCACAGGAGATATAATCTGGGGGATGAGAACCGTTTTGAGGATTCCCGTGCATTTTTACAGAACCTGGTAAAACGGACGGCATCAGAATATGCCATTATCGAATATGCCCGCTTTGGAAGATCGGATTCCACCCGTCTTGTCTATGACAAGTCTGTTCAAAGCTGGGCGGTGGAAAGCCATGATAGTTATGCTAAAAACTGGTTTCGAGAAGAATTTTTTGGAGGAAGTTTAGCAGACAGTAAAAGAGATGTGGCCGACAGTCTTGTGGAGTGTATGTCAGAGCGTGATCTGATCCGAATCGCCAGTGCCAAAAACGTCATATTTCCCTTGTATTTATATGATCATTCTGGTCTGCAAATGTCGGCTGGTTCCTTTGCCGGATGTGAGCCATACGCAAAATGGGACAGTGGACAGGTGGGATGGATTTATGCCACGGCCTCGGATATCCGTGGAGAGTATGGCAGTGTGTCGGCAGAGAACGTGAAAAAAGCCAGGGAGCGACTGTTAGCGGAAGTTCAAGAATATGATTACTATTTGTCTGGTCAATGTTATGGCTATCGGTTATATGAGAATGGGGAAGAGACAGACAGCTGCTGGGGATTTCTTGGATATCTGGGGGATGTTTTAAAGGAGATTGCCAATGAAGTTCTGCCGGAGAGTCATCGAAATATGGTGGAAGATATGCAGGAAATGACGGATACAAAAATCATCTATAAGGGATATACGGATTTTGTGGAGGAAATGGAGGGAACAAGAGATTGATTACAATGATAGTGATTGCGTTTTTACTGATAGTGACGGGGTGTTTTCTTATACTCCGCTTGTCGCCTTTTTCTTTTCTGGAGGGGATGGCGGCGTTCTTTAAACCTAAGAACCAGTCCTTAAAAAGCAGAACCAGACGGAACAGGAAAAACAGGCAGCCCAAGGGAGTGAAACTATTGTTTTTGGAGACAAAGGAAGTTTTGCGGGTGACAGGCAAGAGCGGCATGTTTTCCATGCTGTGTGTTTTGTCCATGTTGTTGTTTGTGGTGGGAGTACTGACGGCGCTTACCATGAAGAATACATACATGGTTCCTGTGTTGGCAGCCGGGCTTGCCCTACTCCCGTTTTACTATGTGAAATTTACAACAGGACGGCATAAAAAACAGGTAAATACAGAATTGGAAACGGCACTTTCCATTATCACCACCAGCTATCTGCGGGGAAAAAATACCATCATCCGGGCCATAGAGGAAAACCAGCCATACTTGAATCCACCTGTTGTCGAGGTATTCCGTAGTTTTTTGCTGCAGGCCAAATTAATCAATTCTAATTTAAAGGAGGCGCTGGAACAGATGAAACCGGGGATTGATAATGGGGTATTCCACGAGTGGGTGGATGCCGTAATTGCCTGTCAGGATGATTACAATTTGAAATCTACCCTGCCGCCTATTGTGTCCAAGCTGTCTGATATGAGAGTGGTGTCTGCGGAACTGGATTTGCTGCTGATGGAGCCAGTAAAAGAATACATCACCATGACGGTGCTACTCCTGGGCAGCATTCCTCTGATGTATTTTCTGAATAAGGAGTGGTATCACACGCTGATGTTTACCGAGTTTGGAAAGATTTTGCTGGCTGTTTGCGGCGGAGTGATCTTTATCTCCGTGGCAGCGGTGGCAAGGCATACAAGACCCATTGAGTACAAACGGTAGGGAGGGTAAGAGATGCATAAAATGATTTTACTGTTTTTTGCTATATTTTTTGCAATGGGACTATATCTGATTCTTGCGGCAGTATTTCATGTGCCTACTTACAGGGCGACAAAGGCAGTATTAAACACGGTGAAGAAGAATAGGAGACAGGCAAAAAATTCGGATGCCGTGTTGATGGAACTGGCAGCAAAGCTGGCCAGGGTGCTGCCTATGGACGAATACAGGCGGCGGAAACTTACCGCCACACTGAAATCGGCAGAGATTCCACTAACAGCAGAGCAGTATATTTCCCTTGCCATGGTTAAGGCGGGATTGGTTCTATTGGGTATTGTTCCCTGTCTGCTTATTGTCCCTGTGATTTCTCCGGCATTTGTTATCGCTGGTATCGGTATTTATTTTTCTGAGAGCAATAAAGCAGAAAAGAAGATTAAAGCCCGAAGAGAAGAGATTGAGTATGAACTTCCCCGATTTGTGGCAACGTTGACGCAGGAACTTCAGGCCAGCCGGGATGTGTTGTCTATGCTGGAGACTTACCAGAAAAACGCCGGAGCAGCATTGAAAAATGAACTTGCAATCACAGTGGCGGACATGCGCACTGGAAATTTTGAGGGAGCGTTGACTCGCTTTGAGGCGAGAATATCCAGCGCACAGCTCAGCGATGTGGTGAGAGGGCTGATTGGTGTTCTGCGGGGGGATGATGGCGTGGCATTTTTCCGAATGCTCAGTCATGATATGAAACAACTGGAGCTACAGCGGCTGAAGAAACTGGCGCTGGAGAGACCGCCGAAAATACGGAGATATTCGTTTTTGCTGTTGGGCTGTATGCTGTTGCTCTATATGGGGGTGATGGGGTATCAGATTCTTGGCACAATGTCAGGAATATTTTAAGGAGGTGAGATTGTGCTGAAACGGATTTTGAGATCAAAGCGGGGAGAGGGCTATATAGATGTTGCAATAGGTATTCTCTGTCTGATGCTGGTGGTAGCTCTGGCAGTCAGCTTTTTTCCCGTCTTTACTACGAAACAACAGCTTGATCTGTTTGCGGCAGAGATTGTCCGGGAGGCGGAAATCGCAGGGGGAACCAATGTTTCCACTCGAATCAGTACCATGCGGCAGCAGACGGGCCTTGATCCACAGATTGAATGGAATTGTGATTACTACAGCGGCAGCCGAGTGCAATTAAACGGTGATATTTCCGTGACGCTGACAGATACCGTGGACATTGGGTTCTTTATTTTTGGCCCGTTTCCGATTCAGATACGGGCAAGGGCGTCTGGCAAGTCAGAAGTCTACTATAAGTGATAGGGGGGTGATGGGGATAAAGAAAATAGGGAAGATTTTGCAGGATAAAAGCGGTAATTCCACTCCCACGATTATTGCTCTTGTGCTGGGATTGCTCTTTCTGATATGTGCCATGTCAGAGTTTTTTCGTCTGATGATTATTACCCAGGGAGTGCGGGACGGACTCCAGCAGGCTGTGATCAGTGTGGCCACCACCAATTATGACGAGACATACCGAGGACTGAGAGAAGGATATTCTGGCGGATACCGTCTGGACGGGGAACAGTGGGTGGAGGACTTGGACTATGACAACGTGTATTACCATCTGGACAGTTTGCTGGGGACAGTGTGGGATGGCAGCTACCATGTAAAAACCCAGGGAGACAACTATGAATATCGGCTTTCTGGTTTGCGGGTAGAAATCGTCAATACGAGGCTGGCACCGGGAAATACAGCAGAAAATTTAGAGGTGGACGCAAGGATTATTATTGAAATTCCTTTGTCTTTCGGCTGGGGGATGGTTCCGCCTCTTACTATGGAACTGCGGACACGAGCAGCTTATATGCCTAAGTTCTAAGAAACTTGATTGTTTAGTCCCTGGCCCAATACGAGATAAAAACAACAGCGTATTTTCTATCTCTTAAGTATGTGTGTGATATGTTGATTCTTTGCATTATTGCTAAATTTTTGTAAAAATGTCTGGACGCATTGAAAGAGTCCGTTTATAATGAGAACGGGTAGAAGTATTGGGTAAATAGGACTGAACAAAATTCATTCCAAAAAGAAGATGAAAGTGAGGTCCTTTTATGAACAAAAATTACAACAAAAAGAAACACATTACAATCATTACTCTGTCAGTTTTGGCCGTTTGTCTTGCCGTCATTCTGTTCTGGTATGTGGGGACAATGGAAACGATGCAGGAGCCGGAAACGGAAGTACTGGAGAATGTGCCGGAAATTGATGTAGACAGTAGTATAGAACTGGAAAAGGAAGAACCGAAACCGGAGATCAAGGAGGCAGAAACAGAAGAATCGGAAACCAAAGCAGAAACAGAGGAGTCACCAGTGGAGGAAAGCAGTAGTGAGGAAGTTCCCATTGTTTCCGAAACGCCGCCGACTCGTTCAGACGGAAATCCTCAGACCCCGGAAGAGGCACTGCCGCCGACAGATCCGCCGGTAGATACAGAAAGTTCCGCAGCGGTGGAGAACCCGGATGAAAACGGTAACTGTCAGCCGGAACACATACCGCCCCAGGAGAGCCAACCCCAGGGAGGGGATATCAACCCGGAGGGAGCAGTCTATGTGCCGGGATTTGGCTACATAGAAAATTCTGGCCCTAATGAACAGGAGAATTCCTATACGGATGGGGATTGGGATAAGCAGATAGGGACGATGCAGTAGCAACGTCCCTTTGAAAAAGTGTTGGGGATTTATAACCTTAGCGGTTATGCGAAAAGGAATTGAATGGATAACTTTGATGTGTTCAAAGAGTTAAATTGGATTTGTACAGGAGGATATTAATTATGGGGGATAAAGATTGCGAAAGATGGGAGGACATTGAAGGCTATGAAGGGACTCATCAAGTTAGCAATAAGGGAAAAGTACGGTATTGGAATAAAATAACAGAAAGATGGACAATTAAAGCACAAAAAATAATAGGTAGGTATTTATATGTTAGACTTCCGAAAAGAAGAAAAGTATTGGTGCATAGACTAGTTGCAAAGGCTTTTATTGCCAATCCAGAAAACAAGAAAACTGTTAATCATAAAAACGAGATTAAAACTTGTAATTGTGTTGAAAACCTAGAATGGATGACACAAGAAGAAAATAATCAAGCACATGTGAATTTACATTCTCATAAAAAGTAAAACAATTAATAATTTTGGATGCAATATAAAATTCCTGTTTATTTGCATCAGTAATGTCATTTGAATGTTTTGATGAACAATTTAGCGAATATATTATCAAAAACACTAAATTGAAAGAGGCAATAACATACTATGCAGACGAAGAGGGGATAGGCTTAAAAAGGGCTTATCCTTTTTTGAATGTAAAGAGCCGTCCAGGACGGCAGAATGAGAGGCAGAATGAATAGAGTTAAGAAAACGGCAGCATTTTTGCTGCTTTTTATTTTGTGCTTTACTATTACAGTTCCCGCATATGCGTCAGGCAGTGGTAACGTAGACGGCGGGGGCGGCAGTTTGAACCACGGAAAGGAGGGGTATTATTGGCCGGATGTCGGATATGACGGGGTGAGAGTTACAGTGGTGGATGCGCAGAGCGGGCAAAGGGTGAGTGTTCCTGTGGATTATACGAATGTGAAGGTAGGCACACTCCCCCCAACTATCTGTCATTTCGGGAAAGTCAGCAAGGTGGATTATAAGAATGGTGCAGGGCTGTCTCCACAGGTAGGAGGATATGTGTGCCGGAAACCTGTGGTGCCGCTGCCACAGATTATCTCAGGGAACAGCAAAAAGGCCAGTATCCTGGCCATACGGCGGTATTTCTGTTCAGAGGCGGCAGCAGCCATGGTAGCAAATGACACGGGAATTCCCTTTGAGGATATCGAACAGGGCAAGTACAAGTTGGTTATTGAACCCGTGATCTATCTGGTATATCAGCACTTATATTTTGCAATGACCACCACGGAGGCAGGTTTGTACAACCAGATGACAGGTGGAAACCTGGGTTCACACTTCCCAACTGTGGTGATGAAAAACCACGCCCTTGCTCTATTTCTGGAACGGAGTGATCTGGGGTTTCCGGCATGGACAGGCCCCAGAGGGAGCGCCCGAACAGCACAGGAGATGATTTCAACTCTGGGAATTGGTATTATCAGCTATCAAAAAGCGCCGGAGACGGTGATTCCGTATGACAAGGAATATCGGGTAGATACGGATGTAATTGTTGCGGTTCTGCTGACCACAGGGAGCAAGAAAACACCGAGCAGTCCGGCTTATGCCAGATTCACCATCAATGGCGTTACTTATTCTCATAACAACATCTACATCCCGGAGAATGGTTCGCAACTTGCCTGGGTGAAATGGCACACACCGTCTGAACCAGGAGATGTGACCATCACTATCTCCAGTAACTGCACTGTCAGTACCGGGCAGATCAGGGCAAGAATCGTGGATTTAGATGATAATCCGCCTCCCGATCCACAGGCCGATGATCGGTACGATGGCTTTTGCATTCCTTCCCTACCCAGTAAGCAGGATGTAACACAACTGACTTGGGGGGAGTGGGACTGTTGGTGGCACGCACATTGGGTATGGCACAGCGATATTGATGAGGAGGGGGAGGATCATGGGCGCTGGTGTGATCATGGCTGGTGGGATTATGCATGGAAGTCTTATTCTGCGTCATTATATGCATCAGTCTACACAAAGCCAGATGAAAAGGACCCCACTGCATATGCCCAAGTAATGAAGAGCGGATATGGGATAAATGCCGATGTTACCGCTCATGTTTTTTCTACGGCTCCTAGCGGACATATCACAGGGGTACAGAATGTGGTGGCCTATTTCCCGGAGTTTGAATATGGTGAGTATTGGCGGCTTTTGAAACGACTGAATACAGGTTATTCCACGAACTTTGAGTTTCAGACAAACCCGTACAGTACCTACAGTCGCCCGGTGCATTTCTCACCTGTCTGGTTTCCAGACGGGAACTATATGACCTATGTGGAAGTACTGGATGCTTGGACTCCAGCGGGGATGCTGCAAGTCAACTTAACGGATACGCTGACAGTAAATGGTTCTCTATATGATGATTGGCATATCCGGCCAGTGAAATAGAATGAGGAGGAGATTATGGAGGGACTGATATTTCCGATCATAATGCTGACTGTCACCCTTATAGGGGGCGGTCTTTTATTGATTGTACTGAAACATGGAAAATCGAGGAACAGAGGTGGCGGGGAGAACCTTGCCATACAGACGGCACAAGAATTTATCAATGTAAAGGATATTCGGGATAAATATTTATATACCACTGACGGATTAGTACTGGCTTTTGTGCGTATCCATTCCATCAGTATTGACTTGTACAGCAAGGCAGAAAAGCACAGCCTGATCCGGCAGCTTACGGCTGAATTGTCTGACATTCAATATCCATTTAAGTTCTTGGCAGTGAGCAGGCCGGTGGACATTTCGCCGGTTATTACAGATATGCAGTCTATGCTGAAAGAGGCGGGCGATAAACGAAAAGAATTGCTCCGGCAGGAGATTTTGCAGATGTCAGGATTTGCCCTGTCCGGGGAGATTGTGGAACGGCAGTTTTATGTTTCGTTATGGGAGAGGGCAGAAGAGGCGGCGGAGAAAGAGTTGTTCAAACGTGCGGCATTATTTGCAGAGAAGTTTACTGGCTGTGGTATTCCCTGTGATGTGCTGGGAGAAAAAGAGATTGTGCGTTTGCTGAACCTGGTCCATAATCCGTCCTATACCCATCTGGAGGATACGGAGTATTTTGGAACGATTCCTACATTAGAATATTAGTCAATATCTGAACATGGTGTGGTTAGATGCTGAATTTTAGAACAGGAGGATATCTATGCATAAACGACAAAATGCCATGCAGGAGCAGGATATTGTAAACAGCGCCCTGCTGAATGTGATTACCCCGGTGGGGTTAGGGTTTTCCAAGAACAGTCTTGAATTGGGAGAAAATATGGGAAAAGTGTATGGGCTGATTCGCTATCCGCAGAAAGTGGAAATGGAATGGTTGTCCCGCATAACCAACATTCCCTCTACCATCGTTTCCATCGGTTGGAGGCCAGTGGATAATACCACTCTGATCAATGCAATTTCCCGTAGCGTGGTACAACAAAGAGGGTTGGCAGATGGGGCAAAAGACCCTTTATCCAGGCAGAGAGCAGAAAAAGCTGCCGAGGATGGAGAAAAGATTATTATGCAGATTGATCGGGAGGGGGAGACGGTGGGACTGATGAGTGTGGCAGTCATGCCCATAGCCAAGGACGAGAAGATTTTCAAAAAAGTGTGCCGCCGTGCGGAGAGCATGGTGAGTGTGATGAAGTGCAAGATGCGGGTGATTCCAAACCTACAGAAAGAGAGTTTCCGGCATATTTCTCCGTCTTTTCCCACCAATGCCAAGATCGAGAGTATTTTACAGAAAATTGTGCCAATGTCCACGTTTGTGGGCGGTTTTCCCTTTGCCAGCAGTGGATTTAATGATGGGGAGGGATATTATTTTGCCCAGGATACCAGCGGCGGCCTGGTAATTGTGGATACCTGGCGGCGGAGTGGAGACCGTACCAACAGTAATTTTGTCATTATGGGTAATTCCGGCGTGGGTAAATCCACAGCCATCAAGCATATTATTTTATCTGAGTTTATGAAAGGTACAAAGATTCTGGTAATAGACCCAGAGTCCGAGTACAAAGACCTGTGCTTTCATTTGAATGGAGACTGGATCAATGCCGTAGGCGGCTCTGCTGGCATGATTAATCCATTGCAAGTCCGTCCCTCACCCCATGATGACGAGCATGAAAAAGAGGCTGACCGGCTATATCGGGACGAAGGGTACGGGATGAATGATCTTGCGCTGCACATGAAAAATCTGGAAATCTTTTTCAATCTCTATATCCCATCCATCACGGATATGCAGCGAGCAGTGTTGAAGAAATGCCTGATAGAACTATATAAGGGTTTGGGCATTACTTGGGATACGGATATTTCTCTCTTAAAGCAAGAGGACTTCCCTGTGTTCTCTGATCTTTATCAGTTGGTGCAGGAAAAAGCTAATAAGGAAACAGATCGCCAGGTGTACGCAGATCTGGCTCTGCTCCTTTACGATATAGCGGAGGGTTCGGACAGCTTTATTTGGAATGGTAAGAGCAGCGTTAAGGCTGACAGCGGAGAGAATAATTGTGCTGGTTCTATCACGGTGCTGGATACCAATGCCTTGCAAGAGACCAGCGACCATATCAAGCGGACACAATATTTCAATATCCTGACCTGGTGTTGGGAGCAGATGAGCCGGAACAGGGAGCAGCGGGTATTGTTGATCTGTGATGAGGCATATCTGATGATTGACCAGAAAGTACCACAATCTCTTGTATATCTGAGAAATGTGATGAAACGGGCAAGGAAATATGAGGGCGCACTGGCAATTATCTCTCACAGCATTGTTGATTTTCTGAGTGAAAGTATTAAACAGTACGGACAGGCACTCCTTGATATTCCCTGTTATAAGGTTCTGATGGGAACAGACGGAAAGAACCTGAAAGAGACAGCAGAACTTTACGATCTGACCGAGGCAGAGCAGGAACTGCTGTTGGCAAGAAAAAGGGGACACGCTCTGTTTATGGTGGGAGCAAAACGTCTGCATATCAGTTTTGAAATTCCTGAGTATAAAATGTTTTATATGGGTAAGGCAGGAGGGCGGTAGTATGGCAGTTGACCCAGTAACAGCTAAAATAATAGCACAACTGGCGGCACAGGCCGCAACGGATAAGCAGATGCGAAAGCGTCTGCTTATTGCAATTTTGACACCTATAATTTCTCTTCTGATGCTGATAGCGCTTATTGTCCATCTGTTGACCAGTCCTATTGCGATGTTTGTGGAATGGGCGTTGAGAGACAGTGAGATTGCAGCCATTGAGTCATTCCAGCAGGGATATGGATATAACCAGAATCTTGGTATCTACGACCAGGATTATGTGGACAGCAGCGGACAGTCCTATGAAGGAGTGGTATTTACCGAGGGTGGCAGGGAGGTAGTATATTACAACCAGCTGGATGAGAGATGGGCGGATGTGATGTATGGAACATCCAGCACTATCGGTCAGGGTGGGTGTGGTCCTACCTCTATGGCAATCGTGATTTCAACATTGACAGGGGAGATACATGATCCGATGGAATTGGCCCAATGGTCGGTGGCAAATGGACACCGCTGTGAGGGCAATGGTTCCTATCATAGCTTGATCCCGGCAGCGGCAGCCGCCTATGGACTGTCCTGTGAGAAAAAACTCACTGCCCAGGGCATTGTGAATGCTCTCTCTGAGAATAAGCTGGTAGTAGTGATCATGAGTGAGGGACATTTTACCAGAGGGGGACATTTTATTGTCCTGCGAGGGGTGACGGAGGAGGGAAAGATTTTGGTGGCCGACCCAGCCAGCTATGGAAGAAGTCAGCAGGAGTGGGATTTATCTATTATCATGGAGGAATCCAATAAGGCGGCTGGTTCAGGCGGTCCCTATTGGGCCATTGGAAAGTGACAGGAGGCAAAGAATTATGATTTTATATTTATCATCTACCCAGCATACCAATCTGCTGGACTTTACTGGTTTTTATGATCCGGATAGCGAAATGCCCATCAAAAGGATGGTGGGAAATTTTGTATTAAAACAGTTTGTAGTCTATGATATGCGCAGTTTTTCCCATTTTACGGACGTAGTGCTTGACCGGCCTGCCTTTGGGGACACAGATGAGGAATTTGTACAGGCAATCCAGGAATTTCTCACTATGTACTGTGCGAGAGTATCCGTCATTTGTGAGGGACTCTCCCAGTCTGATCCGCTGTTTCGGACACTGCTGGAAAGCGGTGTAGGTAATATTGTATGCAGCACAGAGATCGGGGAGATGCAGCGGGAAATAGGGGAATGCTTAAGTGTTCAGGGTATGACAAGGTACATGCCAAAGGAGCGAGAGGACAGACCGGGGATACAGGAACGATATCAGTTTGCGTGTGAAAATATCACAGTGGCTGTTGTAGGCTCTCAGTCCAGGATCGGTGCTACAACCGTAGCGATTGGATTATGCACATGGCTGGCTCGTGTGGGTGGAACCGTGTGCTATGTGGAGGCCAATACAAGCGGACATCTGGCGGCTCTGGTCCGTGGCTATGAAATGGAACCAGAACAGGATGGTTGGTACTTTGAAGGAGTACATTATCGGAATTCCCAGCCCCAGGAAAATGTGAATTTTATTGTGTATGACATAGGGAGCGACCTTGTGGCAAAGCATGAATTGCTGGAGGGAGCGGATATAAGGTTACTGGTATGCGGAACAAAGCCTTATGAACTTGGCAATACGGTACGTCTGCAATCTGCTTTGGCAGGAACCCATGCCTGTCTGCTCTGCCCCTTTGTGGCAGAGGGAATGAAGGATGATCTGGCTGCAGCTTTGCAGAACGACTACCACAAGGTAATATTTTTGGAGTACCAGCCGGAATTGACAGACAGCGACTGCAACGCAAAGCAGTTTCGGAGTATGGTGGCTGGATATATTGCGGGACACGGAGATATATTTATTAACTAATTTGTGGAATAACAGCTTAAAAGGAGCCATGTGCAAGTGAGGGAGCATTGGGCATGGCTCCCACTATTACAGGAGGAATTTGGAATGATAACAAAACAAGCAAAATTGAAAAAACAGGCATATGCAAGTACCCTGAAAAGCCGTGCGTTATCTGTACTGATATATCTGATTGACCGCTCCAATAAGGAATTGACCTGTTTCCCATCAATCTCAACTATGGCGGAGCAGCTGCATATCTCCGTGTCTACAGTGAAACGTGCGTTGCATGAATTGGAGGACTCAGGATACATTATAAGGGATTTCCGTTTCCGTGAAAATAACAAAGGACAGACCAGTAATCTATATACACTTGTTTTGTTTGAGTGTCCGCCAGCGTCGGAGGAGAGGGACGAGGTGAAAACGGAAGAACACGATGAATGCATCAAGAAGATGGGAGTTGGGACTGTGGATGCTTTGCAAGAGAATAAGGCGGAACAGCAGGAGTATCAGATAGATCATATCAGTTTTTACATGATAAAGGCGCAAAAAGAAGAAAACAAAGTTCACCAAGAAGAAATACTGTTACAAGAAGTTCAAATCAACGACCATCAAGAAAAGGCCACCAATAGGCAGTGGTGGAGGACATTTTACTTACTATTTCCCCCAATTACATCCCACATTCCAGATCAACATATGGGATGGGGTTTGTTAAGAGAAAGCGGAACGGGAACAATTATTTTATATCCATGGACGGGGGAGGGGGTCAGTTTGATGCCCCCTTGAACTACTCAGTTTAACAGCTTTAGAAGAGCGTAAAAAAGGTATTATATTTAGAATTTATATATTTGACCTTGCGACCCTGCATTTTTATTATAGGTTGAAAGAGGCTGAACTTCTCAGCTGGTCTGTTTTTTATGATCACAGAATAGTAGTGCGGAAGAAGGACAAAAAAAGAAACCGTAGAGCTTACGGTTTCTTTTACTCCGCATCTTTTATATATTCCACAACATCGCAAATCTCACAATCAAGAATTTTACACATTTTCTCTATCGTGAATATATTTACATTCTTGTCGTGCTTAAAGCGATCAATCGTACTTTTACGAACACCGTATTTATTCATTAACGCATATGTTGTTATATGCTTTTCTTTCATGGTTTGCCATAATGGGTTATAACTTATCATGTATCCGTCCTCTTCTTCGCTTTTATTATATTGTTTGCATCGAAATTACAAAATACCCTTTATATAGGCTGGCCTTTTTATAGGGTATAATTTGCTTGACGCAAAGCCAGGATGCATTTAAAATAGAATGAAGGAGGATTGCATAAATGAGAAATATGGCTACAGACATTGTATCGGTTATTTTGATTGTTTTTGGTTTGATATTACCTTATATGGAATGGCTACGATTAACATTCTGCAAATATATTTTGCATATCAGCGTAGAAGGCCAGTATTTACACTCTCAATCGTTAAAACTGCGCATTGCGTTGTTAGAGCAAAATTATCCACAAAATAATTATTATATAATCATGTTAAGAAAACAATTACAAATGTATCTTAACAATCCCTCTCTGGATAGAGAAACAGAAATGCAAATGATACGCAGAATTATAAAGGAAAACAAAGAGGAGTGAGCAATCGTTCTCTAAAATTTATATTTACAGTTAAAAAGATTAATACATATGGTGTCTTGCGGACTGAGCTTTTGTTAGCTCTGCTAGAGGGTGTAGCATTAGACTGTACTCCATATGATATTGTATCCTTATAAAATAGCTGGATGAAAGGAGCGTACTGGACCATAGAATATTAGTAGGAAACATGGTGAATAAAAGAGGGAATCCAGATATATGCGTTCTGTATTCTCTCTTTTTTGATTCTTAATTATTCGCTATAAAGACTGTAAAATCATCAATTCTGTATTTCAAAATTCAGTATAGTTGGTTAAAACTCAGGACTTTCTTCCTTAAATTGCAAGGGTATCTGATGGATCAATCTTTCTTTCAAATTTGCATATGTTGTAACACATTTATATTTTTCCTATTTTTGTAACAGATAACACAAGAAATTCGTTATACTTATATAAAGGGATAAAAGGAGCGATATGTGTAAAAAAGGAGCATCTATATGATGATAAGTACGCCGGAAGATAAGAGAAAGTTTGTCGTCCTCTATGAAAAATACAGGTATCTGATGCTTAGAACGGCATTGGATGTGTTGCGTGATTCTTATTTGGCAGAAGATGCGGTTCACAACGCATTTGTCAGTTTGGCTCGCAACATAGACAAGGTAGATGAGTCAGAAGAGGTTCCGACAAAATTGTATCTTCTTGCCTGTGCCAGAAATGCCGCAATAGATATATATAGAAAGAGAAGTACTCAGATGAAAAAAGAAACACGGATGGAAGAGGCTGTTGAAAAGGATGTGTATTCAGCTTACATAGAGTCTGACTTGGAGAATGGCATATTGGATATACTGAAAAATCTTCCGCTGAAATACAGGGACATATTCATGCTCAAGTATGTAAACCATATGGGAAACCGTGAAATAGCGGAAACATGTGGCATATTGGAGGGAACTGTACGTCAGAGGATTGCCAGGGGAAAAGTGATCATAGAGCAGAAAATAAAGGAAATGGAGGATAATTTGGATGGAAAGAATACAAGTAACGGATGAATGGTTGTATAAATATATGCCTGTGGCGGCAGAGGCTCTTTTGGAGGATATGGAACGAAAAGTGGATTACAAGTATGAATTTTCAGCAGGGTTTGAAAAAAGGATGAAACGTCTTTTTCGCAGGGAACGGCATATGGAACTATGGAATGCGGTACACAGGGTTGGCCGGAAGTGCATACACATAGCGGCTGTTGCCATGGTGCTGACCTTTATTTTTTCGATGAGCATCGAGGCAAATCGAATCGCTTTTTTTAACACTGTAAGAATGGCATGGGAGGATTCTTTTCTATACCATTATATAGCGGATGACGGAAAAGAGGGATTTGCGGCTCATGCTCCAGCTAATATTCCAGAGCGGTACATTTATGTGGGAGAGAATGTAAATGAGTTTTTTTCGGAGTATTTATATGAAGACAAGGCGGGAGTGCAGTTGATCTGTCAGCAGGAGATGGTTACAGATGGCAAGGCAGTCGTGTATGATAACGAATACGAAGAAAAAACAACTTTATCCCTAAATGGATATGCCGCAGAAGTATACCGATATGAGGATGGCACCATCTATGCTTATTTTGAATATGGTAGCTGCATATATACCATATATGCAGAAGAACTATCTGTGGAGGATATTAGCCAGATATTTTTAAATTGGGTATGGCAGTAGCAGGATAAAATAAGAAATTTATAATAAAATAAAAATTAACAATACTTATGTAACAAAATGGAATATATGAATCGTTATTAAATATATAAAGGATGGAGAGGGGGTGCAAAAATGATGAAACAATCCAAAAAAATCACAACATTATTTATCTTGCTTGTAATGTTAGTCGCTGTAATGCCGACTATTAAGGCAGAGGCAGTGGAGCCGAGAATGACTTATATTATATCTTACGCCGCTGATCTGTCTATCTCAAGTTCCGGGGAGGCCAGCATTACCGGGTATGTACGGGGAAAGGGTGATGTAACAAGCACTTATGTATGCGCTACATTGCAGAAACAGTCTGGAGAAGACTGGATTGATGTGGAATCTTGGGAGGATTCCAGCACGAAAAAGAATTTGTCAGTTGTGGAGACTTATTCTGTTACCAGAGGAACCTATCGAGTAGTGGTTACGGTTAAGGCGAACACAGAAACAAAGACTGCTACATCAGCAACAAAGACATATTAAAACATTGAAGGAGGTACATATGAAGGTAGCAAAAAAGATTTGGATTGGAATAGCTGTATTATCAGCTTTAGTGGTCTGTTCTTCAACCGTATTGGCAGCATTTACTGAGCTTGCCGTACCCTTATATACGCAACAAAAAAGCAATTGGTGCTGGGCAGCAGCTGCTGAGATGGCGGGTAAATTTAAATATTCCTCATCCACAGTTACCCAGGCAGATATCGTAGCAAAGATTAAGGGGGATTCATCGTTAAATAAGCCCGGAAAAACAAGTGAAACAGCAGAATCTATTGAATATGTGACGGGCGGATATTATGGCGCTTCGCATACGATTCTATCTAGATGGGGATTTGATAAAGTGAAAACATCTATTGATAACAGTTATCCCGTTGTACCGCTTGTTAACGATGGAAATACAGGGCACTATTATGTAATTGTTGGATATAACCCAACAGATGATTCGATTGCGGTAAACAATCCGGGGGATGGACAGCGGTATGAATGCACATGGGCAGACTTTGATGCTGGGAATACATCAAATGGATGGAGGGATTCAAGACCGCATAAATATACTGTATATTTTGACAATTGGAATAAATAGGGAGGGAATTATATGAAAAGAATTATAACAATTGCGGTATTGATCCTTTTGTTTTTTAACAATGCCCTATTGAAAGCCCACGCATATGACTATCGGGAGGATACCTTAGAGAACTCTGACGACAAAGAGGCAGTCACAGGGCTGGCAGAGGATATTATAGAGAGATCTTCCGGTAATACCTATTATAGTATATCATCAGTAGGTAACAGCATTGATTTTGCCAGTGCTGTGAAAGTATATCTTTTTGATGCAGATGAATTAATTGCTTTTCTAAATAATGGTGTTTTCCAGATAGAGGCTGGCAGGCAATATGTATGGAAAATTCCTGTTCTTGAGAATGATAAGGAATATAGATATACGGTAGTAGGGCGTGACGAGAATGGTTCTTATGGCTTTACTAATGTTATTTCCCCTATTGATGTAGAAAAGCAGACCCCCTATATTTTTGGCGATATAGGATTAGAAAGCAAATTCAGCAATATAGAAGAGACATGTGTTGTTTCAGTACCAATGTGGGGTGTGGACTTTGTTCTTGTAAAAGATGAAAGCATGAATATTATTCCCTATGCAACACGTCCTGACTTCTTTGGTTTTACAAATGGCATGGTGTATTCCACATCAGATATGAAAAAGTTGTTGGAAGAATATATTAGCAAAGTGGGTGTACATGCTGATAATGAAGGTGGTGGAAATGGAGGAGGCGTATCACTTCATTATAAAAATAGGCATTTTTATGCATTGGGTGGAGTGTCTGCTGTTATTCTTACGATTTCAATTGCTGTTCTTATAAAGATGAAAAAAGGGAAGGAGAGACAAGAAGGATGAAGATGAGGAGAACTGTAGGGATATTGGCGCTTTGCATGATGCTATTTTGCCTATTTTATGTTGAGTTGCCAACCTTTGCTGCCGAAGGAAATGGTGGGGTGATAAGTGAGGTCGAAATAACAGAGCCAAACCAGGTAATAAGAATATTTCTTGATGATGAGGTAGAGTTGATGCTGCAAGTTGATTGGGTGGAACCACGGAGTGGGCAATATATTTACGCAAATGCCCATGGTACGTTTTTTTATTCAGGGACACCATCCAAAGACATTTCGCAATATGGAATGAACGTAACGTTTGAGGTTGACAATAATACGTCGAATGTCGACAATGGGAAAAACATCACCTTGTACCATAATTGCTCTGATGACAATTATGAGGCCGTGAAAGAGGCGAGTTTTTCGGGAGAAGATACTGGAAATTGTTCTGCAACGGGCACATTTACACTGATTAAGTCAAAAAATAAGATGTACGACGCATCAATAACTCTTCGACTGGAAATTACATCTGACGGGAAGAAAACAATGTATTGCAGTGGGAGTTATAATCAATGGAATGTGGATTGGGGAGAGTGAATATGAATAAGCTAAAAAGAGTAATGGGAATTATTTTGCTTTGCTGTGTGATGGCAATTTCCATAAGTACGATAGAGGTGTCTGCAGAAGAAAACTGCGCAGAGAAAATCGTGATTGATTTGGGAGATGGTATAGGATATGAATACTATGTGGCTGGAACGGCTCCAAGTACAGAAAGGGCAACGTATAAGTATACTTCAGATACATCATATGGAAGATTTTTTATCATTGCAACAGATGAAACGGTGGCAACGACGCAGTTAAAGGTTTACTTCAAGTATGACGGAACGGAGGCAGAGGCTTATGATTCTTCTCCGTCCGGTCAAGCTGTAAAAGCTGATTATTCGGTGTCGTTTTCGGAAACAACGTATGAATCTGGAAAAACAGCAAGCGGGTCAGCGGTATTCACTCTCTATTTAAAGGGAGAATATAGTAATAGTTGTACAGCTATTGTCTATTGTACAGGGGAAGGAAAAACAAGTTCGGTTTTGAATTAACTGCAACGATCAAGACATAGGTATAAAATTGGGCAGTCATACTTACTTGTATGGCTGCCCTTTGTAACTACCGTAGCGGCAATGATACACGTTGCGGAAAAGGTGTGGGCAGCAGAGCAGAGATATGCTTTTCTGCTATAGACTCACTGCTGAACTCCCTTGGGAGTGGGACAGTAATAGTTCTCCAGTTATGCCTGCAACCCCAAAAGAGCAATTAACCATCGCTTTTCTTCGCATTATTTTCACCTTGCAGTTTACAGATTATAGAAAACATGTCTTTCATGCCCTGAATGTAAACCAAACGCTCAACAATTTCTCCTGTCCTGTTCACATGTTCTAAATATCGTTCCAAAGGTCTTTCCTGGTTCTTTGTTAGTACATTGCTTAATTTTTGGAATGCGTTCTCTTGTTTTTCAAAAGCCTGTAAGTACTCACTGTCATCAATATAGAGTCGCCCCGCTCTGTCTGTTAATTGTGGAACTATCAAATCCATGACATCCATATCTCTTAATTCTTTCATAGTAAGGTTATCCCCTTTCGCTAATTTTATATTATAATTTTACACTTATTTACCTAGATTGTCCACAAAAATATTTTCACGATAAAGAAAATGTCACTATAAAGAAATTTCTCTATCGTGAGAATTTTATTATCTTTATCATGAGACTATAATTTGTAGAAGAGGGAATACAGTATGATGACATTTGAGCCACTTTGGAAAACAATGAAGAAAAAGAAGGTGACAGGATATGCACTTATCAAGAAACATGGAATAAGTCATAGTCTGTGGTATAAGTTAAGGCATGATAAGAATGTGAATCTTGACACAATAGATCGTCTTTGTGGAATATTGAATTGTGATGTATCTGATATTGTAAAGCATATTCCTGACTCGTAACAAAAATCAGACTTGCAAAAATCTAATCAGGCAGAATGATAAGAAGTTGTTTTGTTATATTTGGTTCATATCTGTGGTTTCCAGAGATATCATCATATGTTTTATATACATTAATTCAATTCTAGCGCCAAGTTCTTCTGATTTTTTTATGGTTAGACTATCTCCCCTATATTATATGTAATGAATTACACACTAATTATGAAATTGTTTGCATAGTTTTTTTGTAAAGGAGGTGTCACGATAAAGAGATTTCTTCTTCGAGAGAATTTTATTGTCGATATCGAGAGACTATAATAACAAGAGAGGGAACGAACGATGATAACATTTGAACCACTTTGGAAAACAATGGAAAAGAAGAAAGTTACAGGTTATATGCTTATGAATAAGTATGGAATGAGCCACAGTCTATGGTATAAGTTGAGGCATGACAAAAACGTGAATCTCGATACAATAGATCGTCTCTGTGAAATTTTGAATTGTGACGTATCTGATATTGTGAAACATGTACCTGGATCAGAACAAAGACCCGATTCACAAGAATATAATTTGAGTGATAAATAAGAAGTCACCATACGATAATTTATATTTATCCTGACATGGTGGCTCTTGTTTTAATTAAATATTTTACAATATCTAATTCATACTTGACTTTCTCTGCCATTTTGATGTTCTATGAATATAGTACCCAAAGCACAACAAAATAGAAACTACAACAATAGACAAACCTGTGATTGAAGGATGCCCGTGCATCTTCGCATGTTTAGTCTATTTTGTTGGGAAAGTACCTTATATTAAAAGAAAGAATAGAAATAAACTTAAAGAAAAAGATATTTATACACAATCCAAACAGGCGGTTGCAGAATTTTTGCAGCCGCCTGTTGTCGATTATTGTCGATTTGCTCAATGCCGGTCCCCGCCCTTCGAGTTTTGGTCTAAAAAATTCATACTCGGAGGAAAGGATAATGAGAAACTATAAAGACAGCGATTATGCCCTGAACAAATACAGTCAGGGCATTGTCTATAAATTTGTGGACGGCATCGTGGAAGTAACTCAGGAAAAATATCTGCACGATAATCCGGATAAAACGGAGGCCGACTTTTGGGAATTAAAAGCCCTGTCAGATGAGATTTATTACAGACAGGACAGACAGGAGCAACGGACAAGCCGTTTGGATGTGAGCATGAGTGGGATGGAAGAGATCACCAGTGCTACAGTCCCGGCGATTGATACAGAACTAATCCGAAAGGGTGAGGAAGAAAAAGCTCTGGAGGCAGCAAAAAAGTTATTACATAGCAGGAAACTGACCCCGATACAGCGGAGACGTTTCCTGCTTTATTTTTTTGAGGGATTATCCACCAGACAGATCGCCAAGCTGGAGGGTGTTCACCAGCGGGCGATCTGGGACAGCCTTAAGTGGGCGGAGAAAAAACTGAAAAAATTTTATGAAGAGTAACTCGTCACCCCCTCGAATTTTTGACGTTGGGTGAAAGGGATTTTTTTATCGTCCTTTCACCCGCACATTGAAAACTTCATACAGGTGTGGCGGATACATGTTGACAGGACGGGAAACCGAAAGCGACAGGCCGGGATGCGCCAAGACGATATGCCAGAGGCTCTACAGCCGAGGCATACTCCGAGCGATCACATCCGTGGCGGTGACGCCCTGTGGTGGGGCGGATTGCGACAACCCCTGTCACTTATCATGATACTTCTGTCGAAAATCGGCAGCCCTGAGAAAAGGGAAAACGCATCACCCCTGTTTGAGAAAGAGCAGGGGGCGGCTTTTATGGTGTCCGTGGGGATGGAAAAAATATCCTCTTACCAGCGGAACATCGGCTACACCTTTGTTTTGAAAACTTCTATCGGAGCGATAGATACCATGCGGCGGAACCGGCCTTTTTGTCAAAAGACAGCCAATCTTGCCGTTTTCCACCGTATGCATGTGTCGCTCCTTTAGGATGCAAAGGAGGCTTAAAATTGAGTGATAAATTGTTTGTCTGTGTAGCAGACATTCGGAATAAGATTTATGAGGCCGGATTGCTACGGCCTGAAGAGAAAATTGTGCTTACCACACAGAGCGGCGTATTGCTGGAGCATTTTACAGGAACAGTATACAACTATCGTATGGTAGACTTAAATACCCTGAAAGCAAAGAGGTTGTTCTCAAGGTCAACCCCGCTTACCGAGGCGGGATATCGAAGAGCTATTGAGAAAATGGCATCACTGCCTGGCAGCGGTGCGGTATTTTCTCAGGATCATCATACCAGAGCCTGCGAACTGCTGGCGCATATTTTTTATGACATTTTGCCGGAGTATGGGCTGGTCTTGCGGGAAAATCAGCTGTCTCTTTCTTTGACAATGTTGGAGGCAATGGAAAGAGATAAGGTAGCGCTGTGCGAGGCAGAGGTGGGGACGGGAAAGACCCATGCGTATTTGATGGCGGCAGTCATCTATCGACTGTTTCATACAGATAGGCAGTCGGTAATTATTTCCACATCCACGATTGCCCTGCAGAAAGCCTTGACAGAGGAGTATATTCCGCAGATTTCCAAGATACTACAGGAACATCGTATCATTGAAAAACCATTGACCTTTGTGGTGCGTAAAGGAAAAAACCATTATGCCTGTGACAGTAGGGTAAAGACTTACTTATTCTCAATCAGGCACAATAACCGGCCAGAGGATCAGGAACTGGAGGAAGTTTTAACGGCGCTTTTTGTAGGCGCTTGCTCCATTGACTTAGATGGGCTGCCCATTACGGATTATGTGAAAGAACGGATATGCGTGGAGCAATGCCGGAACACTTGTGCATTTTACAGTGTGTGCAGATACCGCTCTTTTTTACAGAGTTCAAACCATAGGCAGGTTGATTTTCAAATTGCCAACCATAACTTGGTGTTAGCAGATGTTCTAAGCAGAAAGGATGGTAGGAGCGGTCTGCTCCCGGAGCATGACATATTGATCTTTGACGAGGCTCACAAACTGCCGGAGGCCGCAAAGCAGATGTATAGCATCAGCTTTGAAGATGTGGAACTGGAGCGGATGGCAGCCAGTATTTACCGGGCAACAGCAAACCGACCAGAGAGAGCAGAGGCGGTTCGGCTGTGTGAAGAAATGCTGGGGCATAATCTAGTTCTTTTTGATAGAATCAAAAATGCCGCTGGTATGCAGTATGATCACGACTGTATAGAGGTTATGATTACTCCATATTGTCTACTATCCTTAAAAGCACTGTCAGCAATCTTAAAAAGCCTGTCAGTGCTTTTCTTTGCAGCAGATCACAGGGACAAGGTATATAGGCGCCTTGTCAACCGACTGGAACAGAAGAGGGACAAACTGGAAATGTTGTTTGAACCAGGGGAGTTTATCTGTTGGCTGGAAAAGACAGGGGTGACAGCGTGTAGGCTCTGTGCTTTGCCCAAACAGCTTGATTCCATTTTACATGAAGATATGTGGAGCGGTACAAGAGCATATTTATTGACTTCTGCTACGTTATCTGTAGGTGGTGATTTCAGCCATTTTATGCACCAAACGGGGATTGATTTACTGGGAAGAAAGAGGATTTTGACAGTGAGTAAGGCATCTCCGTTTGATTATCAGAGCCATGCTCTTTTGTATTTGCCCATGGATATGCCATTCCCTAATATGCGAAAACGGGATTATGTGGAGGCTGTTCTTATACAACTGGAGGAATTGATCAAGCAGAGCCACGGGCATACATTGGTTTTGTTTACTTCTTATCGGATGATGGAAACAGTGTATCGGGAACTCTCCGCAAGGATAACCGCTTTTCCGTTGTTTTCCATGGGAAAGGGGCGGCTGGGGGCAATTCGGGATTTTCGGAAGAGCAGAAATGGGATTTTACTGGCAAGTGACAGCGCAGGAGAGGGCATTGATCTAGCCGGAGATATTCTTTCTTCTCTTGTGGTGGTAAAGCTGCCGTTTCCAACGCCAGACCCGGTGTTAGAGTATGAAAGGTCTCTGTATGAAGATTTCCATGGTTATCTGTCGGAGATTATTGTGCCAAGTATGTTGATGAAACTGCGTCAGTGGATTGGGCGTGGCATCCGTAGGGAGACGGATTCCTGTGTATTTTCGATATTGGATTGCCGTGCCAGTGGGCGGTATAGAAATGATATTTTGGCAGCTTTGCCTGATATGCCGGTTACAGACGCAATAGAGGATGTAGGCCGGTTTATTCAGGAACATAAAACTGATAGCTATTTTGATGAGGGATAAATAATCAACAAGAAAAGGAAGGTAAAATAGATTTTAGGGGGTGTCATAGGACAATCTATCAGAAAAATAAAATGAATGTGAGATGGAATAAAAAGCGAGAACAACCAGAAGTTGTGTTGTTACAAAAAATTAGTGCAGGACGAAAGGGGAGGTGGCCTTGGAATTGACAAAGGAGACTCTTGCAAAAATGGCGGAGGTGGATATCCGAACAGTGGATATTTCTGAACTGACCGATCTGCGGGATATTGAAATTGACACTTCACAGCCAGTGGAGAAAAAACTGGCTGCCTTTGCCCGGCAGACAAAGAATGTTTATGTGAATCGGATCGGGGAATATGTGGTAAAGGTTCGGTTCCAGGAGAGCGGAGCCACCATAGATGACAAGATGGCGGAGTATCTGCGGAGGCTATCGGAAATCTATATATAGGAGATTCCGCCGAAAGTCTCAAAAAGAGGCTTGTAGAATGAGCATTATTATGTTATTCTGATGGCAGGACAAATCAGTGGAACTCCTGACTTTGGGTTCTTGAAAGCCATCGGCTTTTCTCTAACAAAACAAGTCAGGAGTGATACCATGAAAGAAGTAAAAGAACAAAAACATTTCTATGCAGCCATGTATCTTCGCCTATCCAGAGAGGATAGTGATGTGGGAACCATCACTGATTCTGGTAAGCCAGGGGAAAAAGATGGCATATTCAGAGCCGAGAGCAACAGCATTGGCAGTCAAAGGGAGTTGATCCGCTCTTTTATCAGGGGGCAGGAGGATATAGAACTCTTCGACTGTTATGCGGATGACAATTATTCCGGCAGCAATTTCAACAGACCAGAATTTAAAAGGATGATGAGCGACATTGAGGCAGGAAGGGTAAACTGCGTCATAGTAAAAGACTTGTCCCGTTTTGGACGGGATTATATCGAAACCGGGAGGTATCTGGAACGGGTATTTCCGGTCCTTGGGGTGCGCTTTATCGCCCTTACTGACCACTATGACAGTTTTTCAGCAGAGGCTGGGGAACGTAACATTGTATTGCCGGTAAAAAATTTTATAAATGACAGTTATTGTCGAGACATATCCACTAAGGTTAAAAGCCAGCTTGCAGTTAAGCGGGGGAACGGGGAATATCTTGCAGCATTTGCTGTATATGGCTACAGTAAATCGCCGGATGATAAAAATAAGTTGATAGTGGATGAGTATGCCGCTGGGATAGTACGAAAAATTTTCAAGTGGAAAATTGAGGGAATGGCAGTTTCCGCTATTGCGGAAAAACTGAATGAACTCCACATTCTGTCACCAAAGGAGTATAAGAAATCTTTGGGGCTGAATTATCAGAGTGGTTTTTCAGTAAGCGACTATTCCCGATGGAGTACTTCAGCAGTTAAACGGATATTGAGCAATGAGATATACTTGGGCCATATGGTACAAGGAAAGAAAGAACGAATTAATTATAAAGTGAAGAAATGCGTGGAAAAACCTAAAGAAGAATGGGTGCGGGTAGAAAATACCCATGATGCCATTATTTCCACGGATGATTTTTCTATTGTGCAAAACCTGCTTAAAGCAGATGGGCGTATCAGCCCAGAGAGAAAAGAGTTAAGCCCGTTCATGGGACTATTGTTCTGTGGGGATTGCAAAGAACAGATGGTGAGGAGAGTAAACCGCTACAAGGGAACGGAGAAGATATATTATATCTGTTCTACAAAGAACCGTGGGGAGGGATGCAGCCGTCACAGCATAGAGGAGACAGTGCTGAAAGAACTGTCTGGAACTGCCATTCGCCAATATGCCAATGATTTTCTGGAGCAGGAGCGGCTGTTCACACAAGCAAAAGAGTGTGAGGCGAATCTACAGGCTGTTATACAATATAATAAGGAAATTACCCGTTTAAAACAGGAGCAGGATAAGTATTACAGTTTGTGTGCAGGATTGTATGAGGATTTGCGGACAGGCGTTATCACAAAGGAGGAATTTGAACGGCTCCATAATGAATTCCAGAGAAAGGCGGATAAGCTGTCAGCGGCAGAGGAAAATCAAGAGCAACTGGTACGGGAGATGTTCAAGGCTGGCGTACTCAGTGCAGGACGGCTGGAGGCTTTCAAGGATTCTTTGGAACTAAAGGAGATTGACCGACATACCCTTGCCAGCCTTGTTAAAAGGATATGGGTCTATGAGGGAAAGCGGGTGGAAATCGAGTTTTATTTTACTGATCAGTATCAAGCCATGGCAGACTTTAACCAAAGTGCTGGCGCAGATGATTTTGCAGCACGCTTACAGGCAGAGAATAGAACAGAAACTGCGCTCTCCGAAATGGAAAGGGGGGCGTGATATGGGAAGAACATCAAAGCGCTCTCATGTTCCTGGCAGTACCATAACTACTGCGCAGGGTGCCAGCCAGGGAAAACAACAGGGAACAAAACATTACAAGGCCGGAATTTATGCCAGACTATCCTCGGATCAGGATATAAAAAAGAATGAATCTGCTGAAGTGCAGATTGAGATTGCAGAGAAATATGTGGAGGACTGGAACCGATGCCACAGGGATCAGATAGAGATTGTTAGCCGTTATACTGATTTAGGCAAAACGGGTACGAATTTTGATCGTGATGCCTTTAAACAACTGATGCAGGATGTGCGACTGGGGGAAATTAACTGCGTAATTGTAAAGGATTTATCCAGGTTCGGCAGGAATTATCTGGAGGCCGGAAATTACATAGAAAAAATATTCCCGTTTTTGGGCGTCCGCTTTATCGCAGTTGCAGATGGGTATGATACTGGGATGGATGGCAGTAACACAAGGCAGATGGCATCAGAAATAAAAAATCTGGTAAATGACATGTATGCTAAAGATTCTTCGGTCAAGGCAAAATTGTCCCTGAAACAGCGCAGGGAGGAAGGGTCTTATGTAGGAGGCCCACCGCCTTATGGCTACGAGGCATACCAGGAAGGAAGAATCAGGAGACTTCGCCCCGATAGGAACACGGCAGAGATAGTCCAAATCATCTATGAGAAATTTGTGGAAACGAAAAGCTACCAGGCCGTAGCGGACTATCTGAATGAAAGAAAAATAAATCCTCCGGCTGTGTATAAAAAAAGTGCAGAGGTATTCTGCCTGGCTGGGACGGAATATAAGGGCTGGGATAAAGGCGCAGTGGAACGCATTGTGAAAAGCGAGACTTATACTGGCGCTTTGGTTCAGGGCAGGAGTTCCATAACTGCAAGGAAAGAGGAAAACAGAATTCAAAAGCCGGAAGGGGATTGGGTAAAAAGAGAAAATACACATGAACCATTGATTGATCTGGAATTATACAATCGTGCGTTGAAAATTCGTCACGGGATACAGGAACAAACACGCAGCCACGCACATCCCACAAAGGGGTGTCCTATCAAGGAAAATATATTTGATAAAGTGCTTTATTGCGGCGTATGTGGCAGGAAGATGACCAGAAACAGCTATGTAAAGGATTATGTGGACGGCAGGCGAGAGCGTAAAGACGGCTATTTCTGCCTAAACAGTATTAGTACTAAGACGGAAAGTTGCCCGGAGTCCAACCGAATTTCCCAAACAGAACTAAGTGATATTCTGTCTGTTCTGTTCAAGACTGAGTTTGCAACTCAGTTGAAAAAACAGAAAGATTATGTAGAACAAGGACAGGTTTTAATACGGCAGAAAAAACAGGAACTGCTACATAAACTGCGGCAGATGGAAAGACAGATTTTGGCGCTGACAGAGGAAGAGAGCGAAAAGTATATGGCATATCGCACAGGAAAGTTGATTCAGGAGGAGTATGTCCGTTATAGGCTTTGGAAAGACGAGCGACTGCGGGAATTGGAAAAGTGCAAAAATCAATATCAGGAAGAGGTAAGGAATCTAGAGCGAAAAGGAGAAATATACCTAAGAGCGGTGCGCTCTCTTATAAAGCTGAAAAGTCAGAAAGTATTGACAAAAGATATTGTAGAGGCATTGATAGAAAAAATTTATATTTATCCAGGAAAGCGGGCGGAGATCGTGTTCACTTACGGCGACATCTTAATGAAAGGGGCAAAGTGACATGAAGGAAAAGAAGAAAACAGCTATCTATTTGCGGATATCCCAAGAGGATGCTGAATTAATAATGAGTGGCCGGGGACTGAATGAGAGCAACAGCATCAGTAGCCAAAGAAAGTATCTTCAGGAGTATATAAGCCGGGACAGCAAGCTGGCGGGTGGTGAAGTCCTTGAATTTTGTGACGATGGATTCACTGGAACCAATATGGATCGGCCTGGGATGCAGGAAATGTTAAAACAGGTCAAGCAGAACCGAATTGGATGCATTCTTGTGAAAGATATGTCCCGCTTTTCCAGGGATTATATTGAGATGGGGACGTACTTAAACCAGATATTCCCTTTTATGGGAGTGGATTTTATTGCCATTAATGACGGCTATGACAGCAGAGAGCATAATGGCGCAACGATTACTTTGGACACAGCGTTTCAGACGCTGCTCTATGACCTCTACAGCAAAGATATATCTGTTAAGGTAAAAGCATTCTTTGACAGCAAATGTGCTGACGGGGAATATGTTTTTGGACAGGTTCCCTTTGGCTATGAGAAAAGCAGGGAAGTAAAAAATGCAGTGATTATAAATGAAAGGGAGGCGGAGATCGTTCGTTACATTTTCTCTTTGGCAATGGAGGGCATGAGTACCACGCAAATTGTAAAGAGACTTCATGCGGAACAGGTTCCTACAGCGTCACAGCTGCGCCATCCTGAAAAAAAGCCCATAAAGGAAAATCATACATGGAGCATGAACGCTGTCCGTGGGATTTTGGATAATCGTTTTTATCTTGGAGAGATGGCTTATGGAAAGACCATCTGCAAGTCTGTGGGGAGTAAGAGCAGAATTGCGGTTCCGAAAAGTGACTGGAAAGTGATTGAAAACCATCATGAGCCACTGGTGGCACCGGAAATATTTGAACGTGTTGCTGTGTCTGCTCCGGGACATTCCACAAAGAGAAAGCGAGAAAAGCATCCTCTGACCGGGAAAATATATTGTGGAGGGTGTGGATATTCTCTGAAGTACAAGCCTAAAAAAGAAAAATTTCCAAGGCATTTCTGGTGCAGCCAACACGCCATTTTGCAGATACCTGAGTGCTGCACCTATATCAATGCGACTATTCTGGAGGAAATGGTGCTTACGCTTTTGAATAAGGAACTGATGTATAGGGGGGATCTGCTTAGACAGCGGGGGGATTTGGAGCAATTTCAGAAACAGGCTCTGGATGGGCTTGCCGGGAAAGTCAGGGAGTACAGGAAACAGTACCATGATATGCAGAAAGAAAAGGATTCGCTATATGAGAAATATGCGGACGGTCAGATGAATGCCCAGGAATACCGTAGTAGGGCTGATCAACTGATGGGGCAGATGGAAAAACTGACAGATAGAATAAAGACGACAGAGGCGGAATATGACAGGGTAGAGGAAGAGACTAATAGAGATAAGCAGAATATGAAACAGATTATCCGTTATTCCCATCTGGAGGAACTGACGCAGGAAGTGGTGGATGCTTTTATTAAAAGGGTGACGGTTTATAAAGGGAAACGGGTGGATATAGAATGGAATTTTTCGAGGTAAAAGAGATTTTCGCTCTGGGAATAACTTGACACTAATTGACCACCAATTTTCTTTCAACTTGACATTAACTTACCACTCTCCCAACGAATTTATGGGGTTTTCTGGACGTTTCGCCAGAAAAAACCTCAAAAAGTTCGTGACATTAACTTGACACACACGGGATACGGTCGTTTAAATTTGCGCCGGGTATTTGACGTTCTGGCGGGGGTGACGGGGAGCTGAGGTAAAGTCTTTGGACGAATAAAGAGAGAAGGTCAAGGCATTGGGAGTGTGAGGTAATGTTGAACGATTTTAGAGCGGAAGTATAGTTGTAAAATAGAAGATATCTGTTATAATGTAGATATGAGAGTTGATAGGAATTAATATAGGAGCATTCAGGCGTTATTGCCAGGGTAGCCGGAAAAATATGATTTACTTTGGGACAGGGAGAAGTGAGATATGTCTGAAGGCATGGACAACTTATGTGAGCTGGAGCAGGCTAAAAGGCGGGATAGAAAAGTCTATATTACAGATATTGCCATAGATAAAGTGCCCTTTATCCAGTATGACGGGTTTACAGATGAAGAGAATAAGATCATGCAGGAATTGGCCAAGGATGTATTGCTTCTTTCAAAGGAAAAAAATGATAGTAATGAGGTCGCAATTACCTGTGATCTTGGGGCCGAAAATCCACTTGGCTGCTTTGGCGTATCAATGGGAACGGAGCACGAGGTAGACATACTTGCTGATACACTTTCTAATCACATTATTGTATCCAGAAAGTCTGTCGCTGTGGTAGTACTACACAACCATCCATCAACTCAAACGTTCTCTTTGCAGGATATACATTTTCTTATCTTGCATCCTATGATACAAGTAATTGTGGTTGTATCCAACCAGGGTACTGTGCATTATTTGAAACGAGACACAGAATATGAATATATAAGAGCCTTTGAGTTGTTTCAGGAGTGTATTGAAGGTTTGAAAAAAGAATCCCCGGCATTGGAAATGTATATGGCGGCTCTGACATTTTTAGCAAAATGCAGCGAAGTAGGATTGTTTTATCGGTAGAATAAGGAGGTGTACTATGAGCAAAACAGCTTTGAATGATGTTACTTATAATTTTGAACCGTTGGAGTTATTTGTTCCTGATCCAAATTATACAGTAGACGAGATAGAATTGCAGAAAAGTATACAAAAAAGTCAGGAACTGATTTCATTCATTAAAGATTATAAGAATAGGAAAGAGATGAAAGACTAGAGCTAACCCTTTAGCCAGACTGGGAGAATAGCGTGAGGGGAAACAACTTGACACACACGGGATACGGTCGTTTAAATTTGCGCCGGGTATTTGACGTTCTGGCGGGAGTGACTGGGGGATGAGGTGGTAAGGGAAAGGGTTGTGACTTTGGTAAAAATGGTAATCGCAAGTTTATTTTAGTACTTTAATGAACAGAGGACTGGCGCGTTTGTGCGGCAGTCCTTGCGTATATATAGTTACTCTTTAGAGCTTATTTCTTTATAGAATAAAGGAAGATTTAGTAAATTAGTATGACCAGAGATATAATAGTTATGTGAAAAAAATTTGAAACTCCACAATAAATACATAATTTCCCGTTACAATGATGTGTGGAAAGGAGTGTCCACATGCAAAAGATTTTGATAGTTGAAGATGACTTGGATATTCAAGAACTTTTAGAAAATCATTTGATCGGTGCAGGATATAGTGTACTCTCTGCAGGCGATGGAGTGGAGGCGTTGTCACATTTTTCAAAACATGCAATAGACCTTGTGCTATTAGATATCATGTTACCTAAAATGGATGGTTATGGTGTTTGTGAGCTAATCAGAAAACAATCTCAGGTTCCGATTGTCATGCTAACTGCATTAGATAGCGAAACCGACCAGATAAAAGGACTTGACCTGCAAATTGATGATTACATTACAAAACCGTTTTCCATGCCCATACTAAAAAGAAAAATTGCAGCAATCTTAAGAAGAACATCAGCGCATACAGAAACCGAGAAATATCTTCATTACAAAAATGTTACGCTTGATTTAGATGGATACAAAGTCTTTGTTGATGGAAATGATGCTGATTTGACCGCAAAAGAGTTTGATGTTTTGCGGGAATTTCTGCTAAATCAAGGTCGTGTTTATACTCGGCGGAACTTATTAAACATATTATGGAATTGTGATTTTTATGTTGATGAACGTATAATTGATACACATATAAAAAATATTCGCAAAAAGCTCGGAGTCGATATAGTCGAAACAATCAGAGGGGTGGGATATAGAGTTGCAAAAGAAAATAAGTCATAGTTTGACAACGAGGATATTCATTATGACTTTATTTTTGTTACTGCTAATAAGCGGTATAACCTATATATTGATCGGGGTTACCATGCCGGCATCTTATCGCATGGAATTGGATAATGATTTAGAAACACAGGTACATCAGCTTATAGAACAACTAAAGCAAACGGAGTTCGAGAAAAGCAATTTACTTTTTGATAAATTTCTCATGAACAATAATGCAACACTGTTAATCCAACTACCAGACAACACAATAATTTCTCCACCATCTGGTGTTATAACTGAAAACCGTGTGAATAATAATGTTGCTACTATAATTGAAAACGAAAGTAAAGTTCTGGCAGGTAGCGGAAGAACTTCGGCAACCCCAGCGTATGATTCGTCAAACGCAAAGGAATATCCGCTCTCCTTCGCTGATACAGGAAAAGACTATGTGTTGATTGTGATAGGTGAAACAAGATTTGTCAATCAAGTAACAACTACCTTGTTGCAGCTTTTGCCCTGGATAATAGGTGCTATAGTTTTTACTTCTCTGTTTGCAGCCTTTTTCTACTCACAGTATATTACGAAACCGATTGTTTCAATCAGCGTATTATCTAAGAAAATGGCCAGCATGGAGCTCGATTGTCGATGCGATGAAAGCCGGGATGATGAGATAGGTATATTGGCAAGCAGTTTGAACGAACTGGTTCAAAACCTCGCAAAAAGTCTGGATGAGTTAAAAAGTGCAAATTCTTCTTTACAACGGGATGTCGATAAGGAGCGAGAACTGGATAGACAGCGCATGGCTTTTTTTTCTGCCGTGTCACATGAATTAAAAACCCCTATTACAGCCTTACAAGGGCAGCTGGATGGAATGCTGCAAAATTATGGGACTTACAAGGATCGGGACAAGTACCTTGCAAAGTCTCTTGCTATTGCTCAGTCAATGGAACATACCATTCAAGAAATCGTAACAATTTCTCGCCTTGATGCATCGGATTTTTCTTTGGGTAGAGCAGATTTTGATTTTTCTGAATTGATACGAGTAATAGCGGCTGAACATATTGATTTTATTGAGCAAAAAGATATGTTATTAGAGATAAATATTTCAGAATATATCACGATAAATGCTGACAAAAATATGATAGGGAAGGTCTTAGGTAATTTATTCAGCAACGCAATTCGACATTCTCCAAATGGAGAAAAAATAGTGGTTACCTCATTTCCTAAAAATGGGCAAGTCTATTTTTCCATCTTAAATACAGGGGTCAAAATCAAAGAGGAGGCACTGTCTCATCTCTTTGAAGTTTTCTATCGGGCCGATGATTCCAGGAGCAGAAAAACCGGGGGAAGTGGATTAGGTCTATATATTGTAAAACGTATCTTGGAACAACACTCTGCGGATTTTTCCATTCAAAATCTAAATGATGGTGTAGAATTTTGGTTTTTGCTATAATTTCACGTTCTCTCCATAACTACTCCATTTAAGGATTGTATTCTATACTTGCAACAGGAAAAAACATGACAAAAGTAGAAGAGGTGATTGTATGAAATATCAGAAAAAAATGATAGTCCCTGCGTTGGCATTGGCGGTCATGCTTTGCGGGACAATAACTGTATTTGCGGCCAGTGACAATCCCGCCAATGTCGAAAGTTTCCAGGAGCAAGGCGAAAGTGCCGTTGTTTGGGATATCGAGCAACTGCTTCCTGAAAAAGACGAGAACGAGTATCGGACATACGATGAGTATAAGGTCTATGCCGAAAACATTGAGCGCGGACTTGCAGAAATGTTTGCCGCTGGCGAACCCGATTTGTCTCCCGAGGACATTCAATCCTGGCATGATAAAACCGCCGAAATGCTTGATTTTATCAAAAGCGGTGGACGTCTGTCCAAGAATATGATCGATGGAGACAGTCCATTGATGATATCCTCCTTTGACAGCTCTCTTGTGGAAAGCTATTCCGAAAAATAATTTATCAGCAAAATGCGGTTTTTCTGTTGCCATACCGTAACTCAAGCAAACTGTTTGAGTAAGTAGATAATCGGAATTAATCGGTATGTTTCAACGGCGGTTTTGAGAGTGTAAATCAAAGCCGCCGTTTCCGATGAAAACGGATTGCCCGGTATCTATTCTTTTTAAGTCAGGGGTGAGAGCGGGGTGTTAGTTTTCTGGCATCTTTTGAAAGCCGATCTCGGAGCATCGCTGCCTTCTGCCACACGCTTTTTGGTATATTAATTTCAAAGCAATTATAGGGAACGTAAAAATATTGATGAAAATTCCATATATAATTATATTGCAATACATCCCCATACCGTGTTAATATCTATATCAAAATAACGCAAAGGCATGGGACTATATAGTGCGCTATACGTATACAACCTTGCCTTGTTGTGCGTAAAACGGGGAAAATGGGGAAAACGTATGCTGCAAATAGCAATCTGTGATGAAAATGGGGAGGATTCCCAAAAAATACGTGTATTACTTGAACAGATACTGGATGAATATTCGATTCGTTACGGCATTCAGGTATTTGAGGAGGGCGAGGAACTTCTGGCCTCGGCGGTCATATTTGACCTGATCTTTATAGATGTAAGGCTCAATGGGGACGATGGGATAGAGGTGGCAGAAAAACTGTATTGCCGGAACAAGGCCTCCAAAATCATCTTTCAGTCCCGCCTGAACCAATATTGCGGAGATGCGGTAAATAAGTCTCATGCCTTTGCTTTTTTGGAAAAGCCGGTAGAAAAGAAGGTTCTGGAAAAACAGATCAAGGATTTTCTGGAGATATGGAAAAACGCGCAGGAGACGTGGGTATCTCTGATACAGATCGGTGCCAGTTCCATCCATAACAAAAAGCAGATGATCAGGCTGCCGGTGTGTGACATTTACCATTTTGAGTGCCAGAAAAACGGAAAGACAATTAAGGCTGTGACGGAGAGAGGTACCTTTATATATCAGGGGGTGTTCAGCGACATAGAGGACAGGATGAATCCTTTTGGTTTTGCGGTGTGCAACCGGGGGATTTTGGTCAATCTCAGTAAGATTGCCCGGTTGGATGGTCATGATATCATTATGACGAACGGGATCAAGCTGCCGCTCTCCCAGAGAAGAAACGCCGAGTTTAAAGACCGGCTGCAAAGATATTACTATAATCCCATTGTACAGAAAAGTGAGTTGTGAGAAGGACAGATTTTGTGGTCTGTCTTTTTTAATGCGCAAATGTATGAACTTATGGACTGAACGATGAGATAAGAGGCGTTCGAGGTCGCAACACAATACATTGAATGTGGCATATTGAAACGAATTGATAAAGCGATGTAAAATAATAAAAAATATGTCGAATGTTGCGATGAAAAGGCAGGACGCAGTATAGGGCACTGCTGGAAAGGGGCGAGAAGTGGAAAAATGAAAAAGGCCGGATATCGTAAACCTATGCTCCTGATCATAATACTGGCCTTTATGATTGCCTCCTGTGTACCCGTGCTGGCAAAGGAAGAACAAACCACAGAAAAGTCGGTTATCATCCTGTTGGATACCAGCGGCAGCATGAAAACAAACGACCCGGACAGGCTGGTTTTGGATAGCATAGCGCAGTTTATATACTCTTTGCCTTCTGACTATGAGACAGGAATCGTCTCTTATGGCACAGAGGCATCCTGCCTGTCTGGCACGGCAGAAACAGCAGCGGCGGACCGCTGCCACAGGGATAGTATCGCAGAGCTGGCAACAGGCGTGGAGTATCAGGGATACAGCAATGCGGGCGCCGGACTTAGCTGCGCGGTGGAGATACTGGAAGATACAACTGCTCAGGAAAAATACATAGTTATGTTCTCCGACGGAGAGATCCTCATGAAAGAGGAGGGGGATACATATGAATCCCTGCGACAGTACCAGAATGCTGCAAAGCGTGCCCAGGAGCGGGGAATAACCATATACATCATTGGCTTGGGACAGGGGATGGAGAACCCGGATAACGACATATATAAAGCTGCTGATATGTCTGGCGGAAAAAGCTGGCATGTGGCTCAGGCTGAGGAACTGCAAAAGCAAATAGATACCATGCTGGAAGAGATGGGAGTTAAACAGTCTACGATGGCTATTGTAGATGCCGGCGGTGGTCAGGAGAAGGTGGAGATAGAACTGCCGTACCTGAGGGCGGACAGGGTTAAGGTGCTGCTGACTTGCGATGCGCCCGTCCAAAATCTGAACTCCTCATTTCAGGCGGAGAGCGCCCGGCAGGTAAACGGTGACAGGTATTCTCTGCTGGAGATAAACAAGCCCACGGGAGGGCGTCTGGAAATCAGTTTCGAGACGGAGTCCGGGAGCCAGGTCAGGATCAATGCCATTCCCGAATACTCGGTTGCTCCAAAGGTGGAGATATCCTATAAAGACCGGACCTCGGACGATACAGAAAATCCGTATTATGAGCGCACTGCAGTAATCTTCTACAGCTTTTACAGTATGGAGAGGCAGGGAATGACTCTGTGGGAGGACACTTTTTTTGATCAGGGAAAGATCACGCTGAGGATGCGCGGCGAGACAGAAGAGGGTTATCTACAGTCGGGTAGATTAGAACAACGGGAAAATGTGAATGCCGCTGAGGAATATGAGGTCAGTTTTGACTACTCCGAACTGCCGGTAAATGTGATTCGCGGTGACAGCGTCACCGTTACTCTGATTCCGCCGCCACCGATTCCCATAGAAGAGCCACGGACGCCAAAGTTCCCGGTTGGCGTGGCGGCAGGAATTCTGGCGCTGACAGCCATACTTGCAGCGATGATCATTGTCTGGCGTCTCAAACGGCCCAGGCCCGTGCCGGTCCCTGCGCAGGAGCGGCCCGAACCCAGCAAGTACAGTTATGTAGGAAAGATAAACCTGTATATTACAAGGACAAAGTCGGGCTACGACATTCCGCCGCTGTACTATAACCTTTTCCGGCTGCCGGCAGGAAAGGTGGTTTCTCTTCAGGAGATTTTGGAGGAGTGCCAGGTCGGGGAAGAGTTTCCAGGGGCGAAAAGAATCTATTTCAAGCCGGGAATGAATCGGAATCTGATTCTGACTAACAACTCCGACTGCACGATCATGAAGAGCAGGGAGATATTGCTGAAGGATAAGAGCTACCAACTGTCTCTGGACGCCAAATTGGATATATCATTTGAGGATGAGATCAGCGAATTGACCCTTCAATACAAGGATCTAAAGCCTGGGGAGGCATGGCAGTAGCCGCCGCGGCAAGGTAAAAAATATAAAGTAAAAGGAGCGGTAAAAATGGAGACGATTAACCAGACCAACCGAACACTTCTTTTGGATGTCATCAATCCGGATAAGCAGGACCTGCTTACTTTGGTGGGGGATGTGAAAGGGCTGGACAGCCTTGATGACGACAAGATGAAGGAGATCCACCAGCATCTGGAGTGTCACAGCTACGAGGAGGTAGAGCAGAAATTTAAGCCGGTAATATGGTCGTTTTTTGACGTGAACTCACAGTCTGTGATGTATACGCTGGAAAAGCCGGAAAGCCTGCCGGAGTCCATGCTGACACCCATATATTTAAATGATTTTGAGAATTTCCAGAGTATGATACTCTCCGTTATGCAGTCCAGAAAGGCACAGGGACTGCTGAATGTGGAGTTTGGATTTGAGAAAATGTTGGAGATGATATCGCCCAGGAAGGTCATGGAAGATATCAAGCAGGTGAGGAAGGAGATTCAGTACAATTACAAGAAGTTCATGGAGCTGGAAGACGGTGATCCCCAGAAACTGGACATGGGAGATAAGCTGAACCTCCTGTTTGAGGACGCCAGTCAAAACTATAACAATGTGATGGCGATGCTCCCTCTGGCCATCGAGGATATCAAGACACGGCTGCTGCTGGGAACGGGAGAACAGCAGAAAAATAATGCCAGCCTGGTTCCCGGGTATCTGTCTATGGGCGACAATGGCGAGCTGAAAGTACTGGAGGCTCCCAAGGAAGGGACGACCGCGCTGGCAATACGGGACGACAATATCAACACCGGACTGATCGAAGTACTCAAGGAGGATTATCAGGCGGTCAACCCGAGTCCCAACGACTATGTGGAGGGCCTGGTGGTTCGCACCTTTTGCCCGCTTGTCTCCACTCAGCAGACCCAGGTGGACGTGGAGACAGAGGTGGCTAACTACAATAGCTATCTGGAATTTTACAGGACATCCAAGGACAATTTTATCAGAGCGGTGAAACCTTTATTGGAAAAACTTTTGGGAATCAGGATGTTCTTTGACCAGTACAAGACGAAGACCAAAGGTATGGTTCCCACATTGGTGATTGCCAATGTATCTCCGGAGATGATGGCTAAGAGTCTTTATCTGCCCCGGCTGATTACATATCTGAACACTACCAATGGCAAGAACAATTTCCGCGACACGATCTGGTACGCGATCTATCCTAATGTGGCCTGGAGCCAGAACGTGGCAAACAGGATACAGAGGGAGCGGTTTAAAGGAAACGTGTCCAAGGGGGAAACCAATGCATATAGTATGGAGGCCCTCAGTACTCTGCTGGATGTGTTCAAGGATTACAGGGTGGAAACTTTCTTTTCCTTTGAGAACAGAGAGGAAACCACTTTCAACGCCATAGCGGCGGAGGGAATAGAGAAAGTTATTGAGAAGTGCGCGCCGCTTATCGGTAAAGCTTACAGCGAGTTCGCGATCCCGGTATTGCCCAATTTCACCGTTATACCCAAGAATAAGTCCGGCGTGATCCTGGACAGCAGGATGAAAGTGACGGATGAGAACGGCGCGGAGCTGTCCAAGGAAAAGGAGGACGTAATGCGCCTCTGGATCGAGGGAATCTATATCGGCGGCGCCTATGTGGCGGCGGGATTCAGAGCGGCCTGTCAGTGCCCGGAGTTCTTGAAGGATCACTTTGGAAAGACCCGGAAAAAGACGGACCCGGAGCTGCCCGGCGTGCGTTTCGACATTGAGGCGGGAAATAATGCTCTTTTGGCCTACACTACCATGCCCAAGGAGATCACAGGATTTACCAACAATATCAAGGCCCAGATCAACCAAAAGAACTTTGGGTGGATATTCAGTTCCGACAACGCCTCCTTAGGCGGCGAGGCCATAACCAATGTCTCTGTATATAAGGCGAGGAACCTGCTCTACGACTCGACCCGTTCCTCCTATGAACCGGTATATAAGACCCAGGCGACCACCTATATTGAAAGGGTTTTGAGATATACCACCGGCGATTTCAAAGAGGATAACATCAAGGCGTTTTTCTCGGATAATCCTCAGAGCCAGAAGAGCAAATGGGTCAAGAAACAGGATTGTATCAACGCAGTCATTACGGAAGGCGATAATCTCAGCCATCAGATCGTTGATTTGGAGGGCGTATGTGAATTAACCATCACCTTCAACGGCAGCCCCAGGAACCTGGAAGTCCAAATTAACCCTTTGGCTTCAGATTTATAAAAAGTAAATGATATAAGAAATGGAGGGAAAGACATGGGATTCAGATTAACAATTGACGGCTCGGGTCCGGTTAGCCTGAGCGAGAAATGCGTAACCAATGTGGAGTTTCACTCCGAGATTCCGGCGGACTCCAATGCCAGGGCCACAGACAACGGCGCGGCTCTGAAGATTTGGGGTAAGCTGCTGTTCTCCTTGGGCGCGGAGGCACAGGACGCGACGGTGAACCTGGCTAAGTGGAGTATCGTTCCCAGCGACAGCTCGGATTGCTACCGCAATGTGAAAGTGGAAGTGGTGGCGGCCGGGCAGATCGTACGTCAGATTACGCTGCCCAACGCGTTTGTGATGGAGTACACGGAGGAACTGGATGACGAAACCGGAGTAGGCACTTTTTATCTGCATGTGAAGCAGAAGAAAGACCTGACCGAGCTGACAGCCATTGAAGGCGGTTTTGAACAGTAGAGAGAGGGGTGGAGAGTATGTCTTTGATTGTAAAGATTGACGGACAGCAGAGTTTTGAGGTCTCAAAGGAATGCGTTAAAAAGGTGAAGTTCCGCACAGAGATTCCCATGGATTCCAATGCCAGAACCAAAGATGTGGGCTGCGCGCTGGAAATTTCCGGTAAGATCCTGGTGGCTACGGACGGAGATCCCTTTGACAGCACCAGACAATTGGCGATGTGGTCCATGGTTCCGGCGGAGAACGCTGCGGCTTACCGGCAGGTGACGGTGGAGATCGTGGAGGCTGGCGTGGTGGAGAGAAAATATACTTTTCCCAGAGCCTTTGTGGTTGATTACAGGGAGGATTTTGGCAATAAGGACGGCGTGGGCACTTTCAGCATCCTGATTAAGCAGAAAAAGGATAAATTGAATCTGGTTTCTATTGACGGCGGATACGTAGGCGCCTGATTCCTGATATCAGAAAGGGCGTATCTTGATAGATGCGCCCTTTGCCGATTATTTTTACTCCAAAGGATTCCGATTTTGACCTTACAGGAGCCTTTTGGAGTAGGACTAAGGAGGGCATGGGAACATGGCACAGGATTATTACAAAGTTATAGGGGTGACGCCGGGAGCCTCAGAGGAAGAGATCAAATCCGCGTACCGCAGGATGGCCAAGAAGTATCACCCGGACGCTCACCCCGGCGATGAAGGGTGCGAGAGGAGATTTCGGGAGATTAACGAGGCATACGGCGTATTGGGCGATCCGGAGAAGAGAAAGAAATATGACACGGACAACAGCAGACCCAGGGCAGGGGCGGCCAGGTCCGGGTCAGCCGGGTCAGGAGCAGATAATCAGGATATTTATCAAAATATTTTCCGTCAGTTTGACAGCATGTTTGGATTTAGGAGCAACGAGGGTGATACCTCCGATCAAGGGAAAAACGGGCACAGGAGTGAGAATCCGTTGGATACTACAGCGATGTTTGAGCGGTTTATGGGGATAAAGAGATGAGAACAACAGCTATGAAAAAAGTGTTAAACTGGTTGATCGCGCTGCTTTCCATGGCTATTGCGCTGTTGCTGGCCTTTGGGACGGATGCCCGCGGCCTGTGGATATTTGTCGCCATGGCATTCTCATTTTTGCATGCGGCGCTGGCAGTGCGGAAGGGGGAGCCTGGGACGGCAGTCTCCCAAAGCCGGGCCACATATCGGGACGCCCTGCCTGCCACGGCATTGACGGAGCTGGTGCTTCTGGGGGAGACCAATGAAAGACTGGCCTCGTGGAACATCTATGGCAAAAATGGGATCGTCATAGGGCGGGACGTGGGAGAAAACCACGTGACCGTGAATCTGGACAGCAGCGTCTATGCCAGCATGATCGACATAGAGCACGCAGTGCTGAATTACTCCGGCGACAGATGGTACATAGAAGATATCTCGGAGAAAAACGGCGTCAGCATACAAAAGCAGGACGGTAAGAAATACAAATTGGCCTATGGGAAACCCTGCAGACTGGAAAAGGGCGATATCATCTGCATCGCGCTGGCCAGGCTGCAGATATCATAAAACGCAGAAAAGACATAAGGACGGTAAAGAATATGGGAGAATCAAATTTAATCAGATGTCAGAACGGACACCTCTTCAGTAAGAAACGCTACGGAACTGTGTGCCCTTACTGTAATGTGGAGACACAGACTCAGGAAAAGAAAGAGACCGAGACGACAGAGGTGGATTTGGAGGAGAGGATTTTTAAGGATGATATAAAACCGGTGTGCGGATGGCTGGTGTGCATCTCCGGGCCCAGACAGGGCAAGGATTACAAGATTGTGAATGGGAAGAACTTTATCGGCCGGGCGGATGACATGGACATCCAGATATTGGGAGATAACGAGATATCCAGAAGAAACCATGCGGTGGTGGTGTTCGATCCCAAAAAGAAGGAGACGGTGCTGCTGCCGGGGGATTCTAACGGTCTGGTTTATCTGAATGAGAACGCAGTCTATACTCCTATGACATTAAGCCCCTATGACAAGATAGAGATGGGACAGTCCGTATTCGCGTTCCTGCCTTTTTGCGGCAATCATTTTATGTGGGGAGATAAGCCTAATGGGTGAGGCATATTGTTGGATCGCCGTCCTGGCGGTGCTGATTCTGCTGCTGGAGATCATAAAACTATGGAACGGCAGAGCAAGAGATGTTCGGCAGCCGGATGTGGGAACCTGTATGACTATTGGCAGCAGGGAGGTGCAGGAAGACCAGATAGCCTGCATGAGTACAGACGCCGGAATGATGGCGGTTTTGGCGGATGGAGCAGGTAAGGCATATGGGGGCAGAATTGCCGCCCGAACCGCGGTGGATACTTTCAGGGACATTTTTGGAGATTACAACGCATTCAACAATCCACAGTATTATTTCCGAAAAGCTTTTCAGTGCGCAAACAGGGAGATCCTTAAGGTATTAGGGGACGAGAGACGTGGATCGGCCAGCGTGGGATGCGCTTTGATACGTAAGGGATATCTGTATTATGCCCTGGTGGGGAACGTGAAGATAGGCGTTTTTAGAGAGGGAACTCTGGTTCCCGTGTCAGCGGGACACACGGTGGCAGTCATGGCGGAGAAGAGATTCAGGGAAGGGAAACTGTCCCGTCAGGATACATTGTCCCTGCTGGAGAACCAGAGGCTTTATAACTATCTGGGGCAGGATGGTTTTCGGGATATAGAGTTTTTTGACGCGCCGGTGCGGCTGCTGAAGGGGGATACCGTGGTACTGATGAGCGATGGAATCTATGAATTTCTGGGTTTTCGCGAAGTGGAAGAGGTCCTGCGGGAACGGGGTAATTGCCGGGAAAAGGCGCTGCGGATCGTAGAGAAGGTGAACCGCGGCGCCGGCGAGGACAAAGATAACGCCAGCGTGATTCTGATTGGAGTGACCCGATGAGAAAGCAGAATTCGGAATTTGTGACAGCCTTCACCTCAGAGGCAAGCCATGATATTAAAAACACAGATTATTTTGGCTATGTGGAACTGGACGATTATGCCTGCTATGTCATAGCGGACGGGATTGACGATCAACTGGAGGCTCTGAGCGCACGACTTGCTGTGACCGCCGCCACCTCCGCGTTTTTGGAAGCACCCTCCATGAGCCGCCGCAGCGTAAAGCGCTGTTTGAGAGCCGCCAATAAAGCCTTGCTGGAGGCAAAGAGCAAGACCAGGCTGAAAGCCTCTGTAATCATTGTGCTGACTGACTATGTAAAACTTCGCTATGGACAGGCGGGTAATATACGGCTGCGGCTGTACCGTAACGGATTTTTACGCCACAGTACTACGGATCAGTCCCTGACTCTGGACATGGTGAAAGAGGAAAGAGTTTCGCAGGATAGGGTGGCGGCGCATATAGAGCGGAACAATCTGTATGCCTATCTGGGGCAGGAGAAAGATTTTCACCCGTTGGTGTCCCAAAAAATAAAACTTACTGACTCCGATGTATTGACCCTGTACACCAGGGGCGTATGGGAACATGTGGATGAGGGTGAGATACGGGACGTGGTGGCGGAGGCCGCAAAAGATCCCATGGAGACGGTAAACAGCATAGAGGACATGCTCCTGTCCCGGCAGCCGGAGGATCTGAATAAATATACTTTGGTGGCAATTTACTTTAACAAGCTGTTTGCCGACCCCAACAAAAAAAGAAAAATACGCCGTGCTCTTCTTTTGATGATTCCGGTGATCCTGGCGGTGTGTACCCTGGCTGTACTGCTCATGGTACGCCGCAATAAACGGATGGAAAAGCAGGAACAGATGGAGCTGGGATATACGGATACCATTGAATATATACAGATGGACAATTATGCCAAGGCTCAGGAAAAGTGCGAGGCCGCGCTGGATCTGGCCGATGAACTGAAAGATAAGCAGATGAAGGCCGAACTGGGCGACCTCATAAAACTGGTGGAGGCAGTTCTGCGAGGACAGCAGTTACTGGAGGAGGGAAAGTATATCGAGGCCCAGGAAGCATTTCTGGAAGCGTCAAAACGTGCGGAATATGTGGACAGGTTGGGAGCGGATTATATCGGGTGGCGCTTAGAACTTACTTCCTCTTATATTTCTGTGTATGATCTGATCTATCTGGGGGATTCTCTGACGGAAAAGCTGCAATATGACAAGGCGGAGGAGAAGTATCTGGAGGCCAAGGCACTGGCGTCTAAAATTTATTTTGATAATGGACGCGCCGACGCCATGGACGCGCTGGAAAAGCTATACGAGGCCTGGCGGGAACTGCGGCAGGAAGAGGATGAAACCCGCAGGGAGCAGCTCACGCAGGAGGAGGCGGGCAACGGCCTGCTGGCCCAGGGGGATACGGCATATGCCCAGGGAGATTATGAGAGCGCAAAGGTGTATTATTCTTCCGCCCTGCAAAAATTCCAGCAACTGCAGGATCAGGTACAGCAGGAGGTCTTGACCGGAAAACTGGATATCGTGGAGCAGAAACTGGCGGAAAAGGAAAAGCTGGAGACGGAGGCAGAGGAGTATCTTAGACAGGCGGAAATATTGGCAGGTGCGGGAGATTACAACAGCGCGAAGAAGTATTATCTGTTTGCCAAGGACATATACGCGGCTATGAAAGAAGATGACAAACTGGCAGAGATCAGCCGGAGAATGGAATTGCTGAGCATTAAAGAGGAGAGTCTGCCCCCTGCTGCCACGCCCGTACCGGAATTTATGAATTGAGCAATGCCCAAGCGGGCATGGGAGGTGAGACAGTGGAAACAGGCGGCTTTGACATGGAACAGTATATCCGGACGCGCATGATGGAGATAGCCCCGCTCAAGGAGCGGGAGGCTTACAAGGAGATCGTGGGAAAGCTGCTTTTGGAACTCTATCGGTATAACCGGGACGCATACCACAGGCTGGAGGAGAAGATATTGCAGGAAAGCGCTCCCAGGCAGGGCAGTTACGCAGTCCATATGGCGCTGACGGACAGAAAGGACTATGACGCTACGGACACCTTTTTGTATCCCATGCGGGAGGAGGACCCGGGGAAATGGGAGATTTCCGCCAAAACGGTCAATGAGGCGGTGAAAGCGGGAGAACCTACTTTGCTGTACACGGTTTTTTTCCCGATCAAGGCGTCGGCCATCGCTCGGCTGCTCCGCGATAACAGGGAGTTTTCCGGTATGATCTGTACAGATAAACGACAGTACAGGGGGACGTTCGCGCTGCGGCGCGGCCAAGCATATCTGAATCTGGTCAAGGAACTGTATTATATTTTTGCCGCCAACAGCCAGCCCTGGACCACTGTATGTGAAGCGTATCTGATGAAGATGCTGGATGTGTATCTGCTGACGGCGGAAAAGATACCGGAGAAGGATACCATCAGGGAGATTCAGGTGGATTTTGAAGAGTACGCCGATATGGTGCAATATGACCGGATACCCTTATGGAATCTGAAAAGAGTCAGGGAAAAGACAAGTACCTATCCGGAACCCTGTATCGACAAGATCAATTATGAGCATCGGATATTTGCCCACCGGCTGGACCCGGCCTGCGAGTATCTGGTGGCGGATACGGATGTGGAGATCACCAACGTCCGCCGGGTGGAAGGAGACCTGCTGATCACCTGTACCCTGGATGCGCCTTATGAATGGGAGCTGTACCAGATAGGGCGGGAGGAAGAGAAGGGACATTATCATTACCCGGTTCTGGGAAACTGCTGTAAGGATAGCTTTTCGGGAGAACTCACAGAATTATACCGCAGAAGTATTAAGACCCGGGGAGAAATGGCGCGTCTGATCGAGGCTTTTGATTATGGCGGATATATTACCTTCAAGGGAGTAGAAATCTGCGGCGAACCTCCCGAGGATTGGGAAGGGGCCAACTATAACATGGACGGCTTTATCCGGGATGAGATACGAGTGGGAAATGTCAGACAGGTGCTGCTGCTTCACTTTGTGCCTGCAGGCGGGGAGAATTACTTAAGTGAGGATATCATGAGCTTTTTTGTGACACAGGTCCAAAAACTTTTTCCCGAATACCTGTGCATAGGCAGGCTGGATAAGGAGAACCAGTGATTTGTGTGCCCGCCGGAGCGGGCGGATGGGAGTTGGCGTGAATTTTATATGGGATATCGCATTACGGGCCCAGGCCCAGGGAAAAGAGGAAAGGGAGCTGTTCTTTTGCCAGGCCCGTGAATACAGCCCCTTCTATGAGCAGGCGTTTTCCTGTCTAAATGAGACGCAGGTACCCGAGGGCAGGATCGAACTGAATCTTTTTGCGCGGTTTGCCGGCATTTTTCAGGATCTGCTGGCATGGGAAGAAGAGGAGCCGTCCATCTTTGGAGAATATCTGACAGACGCAGTCCTGCACGCGCTCCTGTATACGGATCTGCGGCGTGGCCTTTCCGGGAGGGATATCTATATCAGAAAGATACGGCAGGAGCTGGAGCAGGGTGTTTTCTGGAAGGAAGCGGCAGAGGTGTTTAGGGAGATGCCCATAGAGTCGCGCAACCGGCTGGCGGCGCTGACGCTGGTGCAGATGCAGACCGGCTCGTCCCTCATGCTCTTTCGCAGGGGAATAAAAGTGTTGTTTCCGGAGGCCATACTCTACCAGATCAAGGAGGACCGTAAGAAGATATTATTGTATCTGGTCGGCGGCAAGACCCGGCAGCGGGAGGAAAACCTGCGTTTTGCGCAGGACATGTTTCTTCCCATAAACTATGAACTTCGCGTTTTCTGGCAATATCATTTTGGCATAATAGGCGTGGACGATGCCATGCGCTTGGACGAGATCGCCATATATTGAGAAAAGGACATGAGTTTATATGGACAGATATACATACACACTAAATCAGGAGAGCCTGCAGGAAAAACCGCTTGGACGCTATACCAGAGAGGAGCTGGAACGGATGACAACCTACCAGCTGCGGGATATCTGCTGGAAGGAACAGATACTCAACGGCATTCAGGCGCCGTTTGACAAGGATGAGCTGATCCGGCAGATATTGCGGTTTCGAGGAAGAAAAAATAATCTGTATATCCGCAGGCAGGATGAGGAAGGAGTCCGGCGGTTGGAGGGACTTTTGCAAACGGCTGTGATTCATGCCCTTCCCCAAACCATAAAGGGCTGCGCCAAGATTGTGGTCTATGAAGGTCTGGCAGTGGATTATTTCGATCAATTTACCATTGGATACCAGCAGGAGATCGTGGGTACCAACGCCCTGTTAGTCAGCGGCGGCCATATCTGCGCCATATTTCAGGTGGAACAGTCAGGGGAGGAGACGGAGCGCCTGTATCTGACCAAGTCGGCGGATATAAAGTGCAGAGAGTCCTCTGTCAAGAGCTATCAGCTATATTGTATGGACCGTTCCCTGTCGGAATGGCTGTACCGGCTGTACGAGTCGGATTATGACACGCTGCCGGAACATGTAAGTTTTTATATTGTGCCGGTGATGGATTTCCAGGTCAGGGAGCTTTTGGAGATACATATGCCGCTGGCCATTGACTTTGGCACCACCAATACCACAGCGGGAACCTATCTGGACTCCGGTTATCTGGAGAGGCTGGAAGGGGACCCCGTGCGGGAAATGCTGCGGGAGAATGACGTGAACTATGTCACCTGGCGCAGCGGGGAGGAACAGGACAGCCGGGAAGTGCCTGTTCTTCCATCAGTGGTGGGAATCACCAAAATAGAGGGGGATCAGGTTCATTATGTGTTTGGTCACCGGGCCTCCCGGATGCTGCGGGCGAGCTATATAGATGAGGGGTTCTGCGTATTTTATGATATCAAGAGGTGGATCAGTGATCCGTACAAGGAGGAGGAGCTGGTGGACCGGGACGGACACCGCTGTTTTGTAAAGCGTAAGGATGTCATAAAGGCGTTTCTGGAGTATGTGATCGCCTGCGCCACCCAGCGGTTTAAGTGCCGATTTTCCAGTTTGCACATTTCGGCTCCGGTAAAACAGAAAAAGCTCTTTGCGGATCTGTACCAGGAGATACTTCCCGCATATAAGATCGAGCGGGAGTATATGTTGGATGAGGGCGTGGCTGTGCTGTACAATTCCATATCCGAACGGATCAGGGAGGGAAAATACAGGGACGGTCAGGAGCTGCGGGCTCTGATCATCGACTGTGGAGGCGGGACGACGGACCTGTCATCCTGCCGTTTTTCCATTCGGAATCAGAGAGTATCCTACCGGATCGATATTGCCACGGCCTATGAGAACGGAGATACGGACTTCGGAGGCAACAACCTGACTTACCGCATCATGGAACTGCTGAAGGTCGCGTTGGCGGGGGAGCTGGGGGATAGTCAGGGGTATCTGCCGGAGGAGATCGCAAGGAGTATGGGAGATGATCTGTTCCGCCGGGTGGATGAGGAGGGGACGGGAGAGGTTTACCGTCTGCTGGAGGAGGAATACCAGCGGGCCGAGGCGGTGATCCCCACCAGGTTCCGGGAATATGAACATAAGAGCAACAGTGAATACTATGCGGTAAAAAATAACTTTTACTATCTGTTTCAACTGGCAGAGCAGATCAAGAAAACCTTTTATGGAAAGGAGGAAATCCTGCGGATCGTCGTTTCCGGTGTTCCCATCCGGGAGGCCGCCGCAAAGTGTCTGGTGGCGGACCGGTTCAAACTGTCGGTGCGGGAGGGAGGGCGGCTCAGAGTCTTAAAGGATATCCCCACTGTTTATTTCAGTGTCAATATGCTGAACCGGCTGCTGCAGGCGGATATATACGGAATCGTCAGGAAGTTCATAGAGAATGCCTATGAGAGCGGGGAACTACAGGAATACTCCATCATCAGGCTTACAGGACAGTCCTGCAAGATTGCCCTGTTTCGGGAGGCGCTTAAAGAGTTCATTCCCGGTAAGATTATCCAGTCTTCCAAAAGGCAGCAGCAGGGAATGGACGAACATGAGCTGAAACTGATGTGTCTGGACGGGGCCATCAAATATATCAAAGACAGGAAGTTTGGATATGCGGATATCCACATCGTCAATGAGCATGCCGCTTTCCCTTATGTCATAACGGCGGTGACCCATACCGGGGAAGAGAAGGTGCTGATCCAGAGCCTTGATCGGAAAAATATTCGCGGTTTTATATCCAGAAATATGGCGGATCTGACTTTGCAGCTATATCTGAAGGATACGGACGGCAATGTCAGGTATAAATACAACTATTCGGTGAACGCAGAGGACTTTGCGGCTGTGGAGGCGCGGGACGTGCTGGATAAGTATCACGGGGAGATTCTGCAGGGCGATCTGGATACGATCGTCAACAGGGAGTTGAAATTCTTTGTGCTGGGAAACGAAGAGAGATGGGGGTTCATGGTAGTGCCGGTGCTGAGGAAAGAAGAACAGCTGATGCTGGGGCCGGATCATTTCTTCCTGTTTGAGACGGACAGCTGGCTGACCAATTTCTTTGACGGAACAAAGTAAGCGGCATATTTCCAGAAAGGAGATTTTCTATGCAAGTACAGGCGATTCCTTTGTTTCAGGATGCCCACCTGCTGCGGCGAGGTATGTTGGAGGCGTTGTCGGATTACACGTTTTTGTTTCAGGAATATCTATACAAGGGATATGGGGATGGGATTCTGGCAGGCTGCGGGCTGACTGCCACCAGAGATGTCATCATTCTGGACAGCGGGATCCTGCTGTTTGAGAGCAGACCTTATCTGCTCAGAGAACCCATGTCGGCGGTCTATCATCCCACCAATAACCTGACGGTGCTGAAACTGAAATTTTCCGATGAGACCCGGGATTCCAATTACATATACAGAGAGATGGAACTTATATTCTCGGAGCAGACCAGAATGAATCAGGGCGAACTGGAACTGTGCCGCTTTACACTGCAGGAGGGAGCGGTGCTCAGACACCAGTATAGAAATTTTGAGGACATGGATACGACCTATGACACTTTAAGCAGAGTGTATGCGCCCTATGCTTCTCCGGGTGGCAGCACGCTTTCTCCGGATATAACAGAGAGCTTTGCCAGGCAGATGCTGAATGCTCCCGCTATTACGGACTTTGACGTTCTGTTCTGCATGCAGCTTTTGGAACTGGGCGGGCCCGTAAGCCCGGACGCGCTCAGGGCTTATCTGCGGCGCAGAGGGGCAGGGGAGACATGGGAAAACAATCACCAGCTCTACAGGGGGCTGGCAGATATTCTGAAAAAAGCCCAAGGGGGAGAACTTCCCCAGGAGGCGCAGCACAGGAAGAAATGGAGGGTTACAGTTGAGTGAACATGGCGGAGGCGGTATGAGACGGGACAGCGGCGAAGACGGCGGCATAAATGAAAACGGGTATGTACACCGACTGATGCGCATACGCTGTACCCATGGAAGCATTGACAATTACATTAATTTGCCCACGGATCATGGGGTTCTGGCGGGAGAGGACCAGGAGCCGCTGCTCAATGCCAACGATCATCTGGCAGGGCAACATATTATCCATTTCGGAAAATGTGACTCTGACGAGAATCCGGAGAGGATGTTCCGTAAGGGTCTGGTAGGTGGTCTGCTGGGCGGTCCGCTGCTGGGAGGGCTTGTGTCCGATGTGCTGGAAAAGACGGGGATCATGAGTTTTGACTGCAAGCCCAAGACCGATGAGGTCTGGGAGGAGACCAATAACCGGAATATTCTGGAGGGCGCTCCCGCGCTGCTGATGAAGAGCTGTCTTACCTGTCGTTACGGCGGTATTATCACGCTGGTACCATTGGATGAATATCCTCAGGATGATCAGGCACAGCAGGACGGGGATCAGGACGCGCCGGAGGAAGAAAAGCCGGATCCTGTCAAAGATACTGTTAAAGAGGAGACGGACGCGGTCCTGCAGGCGGCCATGGAAAAGATTGCCGCCACCGGGGAGCCCGGGCAGCAGGCGGTGCAGGAGGCACAGATGTATTTGGCAGCCACGACATGCGCCGCCGCGGCAAATACTGCAGCGAACGCTGCGGCGGAAATATGCAGCGCCATGGGAGACTGGCTGCCTGGGTCTTATGGCCCTTCGTGGATGCAGGCAATATCCTGCCCTCTTGGACTGATTGCGGAGAACTATGCGCACAATCTGGCTATTCCTTTTGCGGGCTTGTTTTTGGACGATGCGGGTATGATCATCAGTCAGGGGCTTATGGACGGGTTTAGGGTAGGCAACTTTACGGTGGCTCAGGCGGGAGGAGGCGCGGTGGCAGTTTACAATGCCTGTAAGCTGTTGAAAGGGGAGGAGACGCCGCCCTTTGCGGAGGTGGTCCATGACCTTGAGCCTTGCGGGTTCTTAAGCAACCCCTATGGCATGATGCCCTGTGGAATTGCCCATTACCTGATACGGGAAGGCTGCCGGGTGGAACTGGAGGCAGAGAATATCGCCGGAAAAATAAAGGCGGCAGGCACAGGCATGTTGATGTACGCAGCCTCCGACATGGTGCGCTATATAACCTGCAATCAAGTGGATGAGGATCGTTTCGCATTCTATAACCTGCCGGAGGACATGGGAGACGCGGTACAGACCATAGAGGAGTTTGAATGCCGGGTCATGGCGGGAGGAATGCTGCCCCTGTTGGGTATGACCATTACTCCAAAGGAAACAGAGCAGAAGGAGAGGTAAGTTTGGAAGTGAACTTCCAAATACTAATCGGTGCAATATCGCAGGCCACGCCTGCGATATGCGGGAAAGAGGTAAGAATGATATATACAGACGAGGCCATATTGCAGGCAAGGAAACAGATGGAGAAAAACGAGAGAGAACGGCATTCTGAAAAGGTTATCAAAGCGGAACTGGAGCAATCCATCTATGACGGGGAAGTTTCCGTTTTTCACATTCCCGTGCGCTTTGAGGATATGGCCCTTCTGGACGGTAAGATTACCATGCGTCTGCCGGGGGACTTTACGTCAAGGACCAGGGAAGAGATAGAGCGTGTGTACTTTATGGGGAACAGCCCGCAGTATGTGTACAGTAATTCTTATCTTGATTTTGCGCTGGCACTTAATTGGACCACTCACGAAGTGCCGGACGAGTTGCTGTATGAGGCGGCTAAGAATGTCCGCTACATGATGGAACGGGTAGGTCCCAAGATGCGTTTTCTGGGAGAGGAAAAACTGGATCGGGAAGAGGGGAAGATGGTGCTGTTTAAGCTGCTTTCCAATGCTATAGACGGCGTTATCTACATGAATATGTTTCTGGCCTGTGTGGAGGGGAGAATGCTTATGGGCACACTTTCCTTTGATCAGAAACTGAGTAAGAGACTGGCGCCCCTCACAGAGGAGATCGTAAAGTCGTTTCGGGTTGTGAAGGAGGATGTATAGGTATGGATACCATCACATATGAAAATATACAGATCACGGGGATTCCTTTTCATAAGATTGGGAAACTTCAAATACGGCATACGGTAAATGACCATGGTTATTGCCATATTGAGGGGGAGATGACTGAGGAGCAGGCACGGAATATCATCCAGAGGGTGGACGAGCGGTTTGCGCTGAAGATCGAAACCAGGGCGGCGGGACAGCCCTCCGTGCTGTTTTATGGCAATGTGCAAAATATATCCATGGAGGAGGGCAACAGCTATGCCTCTCTGACCGTAGATGGTATTACATCCAGCGGGAAATTGGACAGACAAAAGAGAAATCAAACCTACCAGAATACCACACAGACCCACGGACAGCTGCTGAATAAGCTGCTGGGAAACAGAGGTAGCGTCCAGGTGCTGGCCACAGACAAGCCGGTTAAAAATTTTATTATCCAGTGTGATGAAACGGATTGGGAATTTACGGTCCGCATGGCTTCCCGGCTGGGAGCGCCCGCCAGCGTAAATATCCTGTCGCTGAAGCCCCAGATATATATAGGGATTCCGCCGGAAGGCAGGACTGTGCAGGTGGATACGGTATCCTTCGGCTCTTCCAAGGATGTGCAGGGAAACGGCGGCATGTCCCAGAGCGCGCATACTTATGCCTATGCCTACCTGGGAGACTGCCTGGTGTTAAACGGCAAGAGCTACCGTATCAAATCCATGCAGGCAGACCTGGTGGACGGACTGCTGGAATGCGCCTATGATTTCAGTTCCCCCGCCGGATTCTCCGTGCCTCCCACAGCAAATGGAAGTGTTTCAGGAAGGATGCTCAGGGGAATCGTGAAAAAGGTGGAGGCTGACAAGGTACAAGTCCATTTCGCGTCGGTGGACAGCTCTTATGACGAGGGAGGGGACTGCTGGTTTCCTTACTCCACTGCCTATTCTTCTCAGGACGGCAGCGGCTGGTACAGTATGCCTGCTGAGAATGACGAAGTGAGAGTGTTCTTTCCCTCCGGGGATGAGGGGGAAGCCTTTGCCGCCGGGGCGGTGGCCAAGAACGTTCAGGACAACGTGAAGGATAAAGCATGGAGCGGCGCGGGCGGCAAAGAGATACTGATGACACAGGACGGTCTGGTGATCACCTGCAAGGACCAGAAGATATATATAAAGCTGTCTGACGCGGACGGCATATCCATTATCTCTGACGCCAACATCAATGTGACTTCCGGCACCAATATAAATATCTCAGCTGGTGATACCATCAAGATTTTGGCGGAGAACGAGGTGGTTCTGGGAACGGCGGAGTCCCACATCAACATCAGAAAAGAGGGCATCAGCGCCACAGGCAACAATATTGTTATGATCTAGGCAGGAAAGGTGTAAGAATGGAAGATATCAATTTCAGGGAGGTTTTTAGAGAAACCTGTTATATCCCCGCTCTTCGGAGCTTATCGGAGACTTTTACCGCAAGGCTGATCAGGGATATGGAGCGGGCGACAGAGGCATTTCTATCTCCGCTGGAGGCGTTTCTGGGCCTCTTTCTGGAACACCGGGAACGGGGGAACATCCCGGCAGCAGGCAGGCTGTGTCTGTCTTTTCTGAGGACGTTCATGCGCCAGGGAAAACCCGTGCTGCTGGCGGAGGTATACGAAACCCTTCCCTTTCTGGAAAAGCCTCTTATGAGCTGCGAGCTGAGCGGAGAGTGGATGTTTCCCGGCTGGGAAGTTTTTAGGGAGGAACTGGATGAGAACACCCGGCAGCAATCCCTGGGCCGTTATGTGCGTTCTCCGGAGCGCAGGTCCTATGAAGCGGAGGCCGTGTCCATTCTCCTGCGGCAGTTGGCGATAGCCATGAAATATATGCTGCGGGGACTGGAGTACAAAAGCATTTGGAACCGATTATCCGCCGAGGAGGGTTTTATCGTTTCCTGCGGCGAGTACATGGACTGGCAGTTACCGCTGCTGGAGATCAAGGGGGATGTGGACCTGTTTCTATGTGATGACGGGACGGACCTCACATTTCGCAGATTCAAGGGACTGCATTATGAGAATAAGCAATTCGGCCCCAGAGAGCTGGACGACTGCGTATTTCGGGACTGCGTCTTTCAAAAGACGGATTTCAAGGGGACGAAACTGCGCAATGTGAGATTTATTCAGTGTGTGTTTGAAGACTGCGTGTTGGAGGGAGCGGAACTTATGGGAAGTTCTTTTTTGTCCGGCCGCCTGCGGGGAGTGAGTTTTAAGGGATGCCATCTTATGCCCTGGGCGCCCTATTATGTTCCGGCCACGTTCAAATGGAGTTTGCTGGAGGCGGTGAACTGGACGGAGACGGAGATCAGGGACGATATGTTCGTGGACTGCCAGCAGTTTGACGTGTAAAAGGGCGATATGCATGTGGAGGAAAGAATGAAATATTTTATGATATCGCAGGACAAAGCGCTCTCCAATGTGATAGCGCCGGAAAAACTGGACGGCTCCCTCTATCGGGATGATGCGTCTAAAAAAGAGTTTGACGCGGTACAAAATATGGTAGTGAAATATTTTGACAATTCACAGGAACTGGAAAAGCCGGATATCCTGTGTACTCCCGCTTTTCTGGTGTCGGACCGGTTTAAAAAGCTGCTCCGGGCCTTTGATCCTAAGATGAAATGCAAGGGTATACGCTGTTATCCCCGCGAGGTAGAGGACCCGGAGGCGCTGCTCTACTGGTGGCCCTGGATTCCCCGAGTGAAGTGTCTCAGCGAGCAGACGGTTAAGTACCCCACAGGCCTGGTGGAGCATCTGGTGGCGGTGGAGAGCAGGCTGCAGGGCCGGCCTATCCTGATGGTGGACGGGACTATAGAAACTATAGTTCTGGTATCTCTGGAACTGGCGGAGGCCATGCTGCGGCGGGGAATGTGGGGTATGGATTATATCCCGGTGGAGATGGAGAGGAGATAAGAGATGCGGAGTATTTTCACTTTTAAAAATATAGCAACGATCCTCACGGTGATCGTCTTTTTTGCGGATCTGTATCTGCTGTGTGTATTCCCTTCCAATCTGGTGCTGAACCTGTTTTGCGGAAGGGTGGGGAAAGCGGAGCTGGACGATCTGGAATATGATTACGGGCAGATGGCGGGATATCCCGCCGGGGAGGGTGTTTCCGTCCTTGAGAATATGGAACAGCTCAGGGAATGCGGAAGTATAAACTATATAACCTTTGAGACTGACTCCGTCATTCCATTGAATGCTTACAAGCTCAGGAGCGCCAGTGACAAAATGGATAATACCTACCGCCGGAGGGGTAATCCGGTGAGCAGCGGCAGGCAGTGGCCGACCTTTTCTGCCACCCGTCCGCTGACTAAAGCGTATATTTATAACCGCTATTATCTGGTCAGGCTCTCTGACGGAAACTATGTGGCCGCCTATTTGGACGACGCCTATTATTGGCAATACAAGTTGACCGGTAAGATACAGCTGCCGCTGGGGCTGGTAAAGGATATTCAGATACAGGAGGAACAACTGCTGGCATCCTCTTTTGAAAAATATGGGGTAGAGGGAGAGAAGATGCTGCTCATGTTCTCTGAAGAGCGGTATGAAGAGCACAAAAAGCTATATAAATTTGTACAGCTTGCGGTGTTTGCAGGCATACTTGCGGTCTATGCGGCTGTGGTGTTTCTGATTGGAAGAGCTGTACATAAAAGCTGTACATAGAATGGGGAGGTAAACGTTATGGACGGTACGGAAACGCTGGAGTTGGGTCGAATACTTATAGACATACCGGTTGAGTACAAGGCCATAAGGGAACTGCGTATCAAAGACTATGCCAATGAATACGGCAGCCTGTCCCTCACACTGATCCTGGGGGAAGATGCGCAGGAGAATGTGACCGAGAGGCTGGAAGGGCAACTCGTCCGGGTACTCACGCCCACAGGGCAGACGGTCTTCGCAGGCGTGTGTTCCGGAGCCGGAACACTCAAGGGGAACCGTTATACGCAGCTGCAGCTGGAGGCCAGGAGCCTGGCTTATCTGGCGGACAAGACCCCTATGGACAGAACCTTCCAATCTGAGGCCAAGACTTTGAAACAGGTGGCGGAAACCGTGCTGGCGGATTATTCCGCAACTTTGTATGTAAAGCGGGATGTGCCGCTGCCTCAGATGCTGGCTCAGAAGGGGGAGACGGACTGGCAGTTCCTGCGCCGGATCGCCAATCAGTGCGGGCTTTTGCTTTTTACAGACGTCAGTTCCACCGGAATGAAGATCGCTATAGGTACGGTTCCTTTTTCCGTGAAACCTTTGCAGCTTACGGGAGTGTATGAAAAAAAGAATATCGGGGCCTATCTGGATGTGAAACTAAACACCGTGAAGGATGCCTCCGTCTATGAATTTTTGCAGACCGGCGGTATCACGGGGGACATCACCGCCGGAAGCGGCTGCCATGTGAAAGGCCGTCCGGCTGACCGGGTAGTGGTACAGAGCGATATATGCTCGGACCGGGGCCTGCTCTATAACCATGTACTCCTGTCCTATGTAGACGGAGCCGTGCCTGCTATGGAGGATACCTATGCGGGCGGCAGCGCCTCCTATACCGGCGTACTCACTGGCGAGGTGTTGGAAGTTTCCGGGACGGATATTAAGGTGAAGTTTGACGGCGGGTCCGGAGGGGTGCGCTGGATTCCCTATGCCAGCGTTCTGGGCAATGATATCTATACCATGCCGGACGAGAAGGATACGGTATTTTGCTATTTTGACAACAGCGGAGAGATCGTGGCCCTGGGGAGCAGGCATGTGGATACTTCCCGCCCGGATTTTGCCAAGCCGGACGAGCCCAGCCTTACCGCGAACAACCGCATGATCAAGCTTAAGGCAGACGGCATCGACCTGACGGGAAATCGGCAGGAATATGACGGGCAGGGAGGCAATCAGGTCAAGATCACTTTTTCGGATACGGAGGGAATCGACATTGCCGCCTCGGGCGATATCAATATCGGAGCCGGTGGCGTGTTGGCGATCCAGGCCAGGGAGACGCCCGAGGGGGAGGACAGGCCCACAGCATGGTTTGACGAGAAGTTTTCGGAGAACATGGAAAAATTTAAGGAACAGCAGAAGGCAGGGAGTATCGCGTACATTAAAGATAAGGGCTCTTTTAAACCCTATGATCCAGTCACGGATCTGCTCTCCACAGTGGGAGGCAACTTTGTCGATGGATTTGTTGACGAATTGAAATCTCCGTTTCATATTGTAGATTCGGTGGGCTCTCTGTTCGGCTTGGGTAAGGAAGAGGAGGAGATGCCCAAAGTCACATTTCAGGAGGTAGAGGACAAGCGAGTGTCCGCCATTGCGCTGGAAAGCCTTTATCTGGTGGTGGGGGACTCCGGCATCATGATCGGCAAGGATTACATCATGATCAATGCCCTGAAGTTCCAGCAGTCAGGTTTTATCTGTAAGGACGGTTATCCTGAGGTCAGCGAGAGCCAGCGCACAGGCATGGATATCTTTATGGATTTCGTGAAACTGGCGGTGGATGTGGCGTGTATATTCTGCCCCGCCATGTGGGGATTAAAACTGGTGGGCGCAGGCCTTTCTCTGCTCAAAGGGGACTATTATGGAGCGGTCACGGGGCTGATCCCGTTCTCCAGTACCATCAAGGGGATCAGTGACACTATAGACGCTGTGAAAAAGACTAATAAGACGTTACGCACAATCTGTACCATCATGGCAGGAGCGGAGATAGTAGCGTCCGGAATTGACGGCAGTCTTGCCGTCAGCAGAATCGTAAAGAATTTTAATGAAAAGGGCTGGGGGGCGCTGACAGATCTGGCCACATGGGAGGATATGCTGGGCGTGGCCCAGTCTACCCAGTCTATCTGCGGCAGCGTCAGCGATATAGCTGATCTGCATGAGAAACCCAAGACCAACGCTGCCCCTGAGGGGGATTCAGGCAAGGAGTCCGGCGAAGGGGATGGGCAGGACAAGCCCAGGACACCGGAAACTCCCGGCGAGGCCGATGGCAACAAGACCAAAACAGAGGCCACAGAGAGCTGCGGAGATCCTATTGATGTCGTATCGGGAAGTCAGAAAGTGGAACAGACGGAGTTGGTCATCCGGGATGTAACAGGCAATTTCACTATCAAACGCCACTATGAATCCATCTACAAAAACAGCGGAAGTCTGCTGGGCGAGCGGTGGTTTTTGAGCGTGGGGAGCTACCTGTCCCTGCAGGAAGACAGGGCGGTGATCCTGATGCCGAACCGTCACCTGGAGCGCTTTGCCCGCAGGAAAGACGGAACCTGGGAGAATCTGCGGGGAGAGGATGATTCCGTAACCCTGCGGGAAGAAGATGGCCACTATCTAATGTATCAGAGAAAAGAGCAGAAGACCTACCGCTACGACCACAGCGGCAAGCTGGTGTCCATCCAGGACCGCAACGGCAACACGATCATGCTCAAATATATGGGCTCCGCCCTCATGCAGATGGATTTTCCCAGCGGCCAGAGTGTGACTTTCCGGTATGAGGGAGGAAAACTGGCCGGCATGACGGACATCCTGGGCAGGAGCGTACAGTACCGCTATGAGGGAGAACTGCTCACTCAGGTGACTTATCCCAATGGGGGAACCATAACCTACACCTATACGCCGGAGGGCTATCTGGAGGGCATCACCGACCAGAATGGGAATCCCTATGTGCGGAACGAATACGCCGGGGACGGAAGAGTAACGCGCCAGTTTTTGTGGGGTGATGTGGAGTATGTCATTCTCTATGATGACAACAATCGCACTAACACCTTCCTGAACCTGTCAAACGGGGAACGTCTGGAGTATCACTATGACAGCCGCAGACTGGTAGTGAAGACGGTTTACACCGACGGCAGCAGCCGCGAGGCCCGCTACGATACGCGTGAAAACAAGGAATGGGAAAAGGACAGGCTGGGTAACGAGCTGCTCCGGAAGTTCGGAAAGGACAGCCAGCTGCTGGAGGAGACCCTGCCGGGCGGCCTGGTTACCTGTTATGCCTATGACGAAGAAGGACGGATCACCGAAAAATGGGATAACGGAGGCAGAAAACAGCAGTTTACCTACGACCGCCACGGAAATCCGGTGGAGATCCGCAGCCGGATCGAGGAGGGCGTGGAGCAGCGCGTCCGCCTGACCTATGACGGCCTGGGCCGTGTCACGGGTGTAACGGACGCAGACGGCAACACCACCGTCTATACATATGAGGGGAACTGCCCCCAGCCCGGCGTCATCACCACCCCGGAGGGCAGCACAGTCCGGTATACCTACGACAAGGCCGGACGCTGCATGGAGGTACAGGACGTTCAAGGGATCACCGCCTATGCCTACAACCACATGGACTGCGTCACCATGGTGACAAATCCCCTGGGGGAAGTGACCAGGTATTATTATGACGCCCTCTGCAACCTGATAAAAGTCGTAAAACCTAATCAGGCCCGGGAAGGGGGCAGCCAGGCCGGCACCCGGTACCTGTATGACGCCATGGACTCCCTGATTATGACAGTGGACCCGCTGGGCAATGTGCGGGCCACCCCCCGGGACGCCGAGGGACATGTGTTAAAGGAAATCCACCCCAATGCCTACGACCCCGCCGCGGACGACGGAGAGGGGATCGCCTATGAGTATGACCCGGAGGGCCGCCGCATCAGAATCTACTATCCGGACGGCGGTGTGGAAAGAATCCGCTACGACGCCATGGGACATATCACGGAGAAAATAGCGCCCCTGGAGTACGACAGCGAGACGGACAGCGGGAGAGGCTGGCGGTACGTCTATGACGAGATGGGGCGGCTGACGCAGATCACGGACCCGGAGGGGACCGTGCGAAAGCGCTATGTGTACGACCTGCACGGCAACATCACCAAGCTCATAAACGCCGACGGATACCTGCTGGGAGAGACAGACGAGGAGCGGCCCGGCGAACTGTACCGTTATAACCGCATGGGGTGGCTCACAGAGACGCGAAAGCCTGTCAGGACCGGGGAAGACGGCGTCGTATACTATCAGCTGACCCAGTACCGCTATGACCCGGCGGGCAACCTGATCAGGGAAATCCGCTACCGGGACTTCCAGACGCTGGAGGGAGAACAGGGCGCGATCCACACCCTTACCTATGCATACGACCGGGACAACCGCCGCATCCGCGTCAGTGACAGCACCGGAGCCTGTGTGGAATACCGGTACGACAGCGCGGGCCGCATGATCGGGGAAAAGAGGAGGATAGGCGACCGGACGGAGCAGACGCAGGTCTACGCCTACGACGCCGCGGGCCGCATGATCCAGGCCAGACAGAGCGCAGACGAGGAAGGGTGCGGGCGCAGGATGACCGCTACCTCTTACGAGTACGACCTAAACGGCAACCTGGTGAAAATCCGCCTGCCCTACGGCGCGGAGGTCTACAGGCAGTACGACGAATCCGACCGGCTGACGGCGGAGACCCATGTGGAAAAATCCACCGGCATACAGAACACCACCCGATTTTCCTATGACCGGGCGGGAAACCTCATCGCTATCACGGACAACCGGGGAAACACCGTCCGAATCGAATACGACCTGATGGACCAGGAGGTGCTGCGCACTGAGAAGGACGGCGGCGTCACCTGCAGAGAGTATGACAGGAACGGCCGTCTGGCCCGTATGGTACGCCCCAACGAATACCGGAGTCTGGGAGAGCAGGCCCATGGGGAGCAGTACGCCTACGACCCGCTGGGCCGTCTGCGGGAGATAACCCGCCCCGACGGGGTATTGCAGACCCGTTATACCTACAATGCCGGGGGATATATTTTATCCACTGCCGACGCCTGCGACAACGGCGTCCGGTTCGCCTACGATCTGGGAGGCCGCCGCACCCATGCCATGACTGCGGCAGGCTCTACCCAGCAGTACGAGTATGACGCTTTCGGCAACATCACGGGCGTGGTGGACGGCGAGGGCCACAGGACGGAATACAGACTGGACGAATGGGGTAGGATCATAGAGGTGCTGCGCTCTGACGGGGGCAGTGAATACTATGGCTACGACTATGCGGGGAATCTCATCCGCTCTGTGGACGGGGAAGGCAATGTTACCCGGTACGAGTACGGCGCTAACGGACAGCTGCAGCGCATGACGGACCCTCTGGGGAACAGCGAGGAATACCACTATGACCTGGGAGACCGACTGAGCCGCCTGACAGACCGCAACGGCATAGAGACTACCTATGCCTACAACCTGTATGGCAGCGTGACGGGACGCAGGGCAAGAGTCCTGGAGGAGTCCGGCGCTGCCCACGGCACAATCCTCTCCGAGAGCTATGAATACACTCCAGAGGGACTGTTAAAGTCGGCCATCTCCCACGGCAGTGACCCGGCCGCACCAGGCGTGCGCACACTGGGCATGCGCTACAGCTATGAGTATGACGTCATGGGCCGCCTGACGCGAAAGTCCGCCAGCGGCAGAACCCTGCTGACCATGGCTTATGACCTGAACGGGAACCTGATCAGCCAGGAGGATATTTCAGGGAAAGTGGCGCGATACCACTATAATGCCCTTGACATTCTTGAATATGTCAACGATAATAACAATAAGCTGGCAGAGTATACCTACTACCCGGACGGTATGATCCGGAGCCTGCAAAGCGGCAGCTTGTACACGGAATACAGCTATGACGGGGACAGGAACCTGACCGGCTTAAAGACCCTGCTGGGAGACCAGGTGCTGGCGGACAACCATTACCTCTACGACCACAACGGCAACCGCACGGAAAAGCAGCAGCCAGGCGGCATTACCCGCTATACCTACGACGACCTAAATCAGCTCACCCAGGTAGAGTATCCCGGCTATCGGGAACAGCTCTACTATGACAAAGCCGGGAACCGCCGCCGCAGGGTATCTTACGACAAGACCGGGAACGGCGGCCGTGGGGTATCGGGAGAGACAGTAGAGGACTATCGGTACGACCCGGCAGGCCACCTGACCGAATATACGAAAGGAGGGGAGACAACAACATTTACCTATGATAAAGCCGGAAATCTGACTGCGGATGACAAGGCCCGCTACACCTACGACCTGTTTAACCGGACGGAGAAGGTAGAGACCTTTGACGGCCATGTCCAGATCAACCACTATGACGCAGAGGGACTGCGCAGTGGAATCGAGGAGGACGGGAGACTGGTGCAGTTCATCTTCCGTAATCAGGAAGTGGTGACAGAACTGGAAAAGGATAAGGGCATGACCCGCTACATCCGGGGCTATGACCTGATTGCCTCTGACGCGGACAGCGCCCGGACCTACTACCACTATGCGTCCGATGAGCTGGGGAGTATCACCCATGTGGTGGCGGGGGAGGATATCCTCAACCGCTACGAGTACGACGCATGGGGAAATCTGACGCGCTGCGAGGAGACAGTAGAGAACCGCTTTAAGTTTAATGGCCAGCAGTATGATCCTATCAGCCAGCAGTATTATTTGAGGGCCAGGTATTATAACCCGGTGATTGGACGTTTTACCCAGGAGGACACCTACCGGGGAGACGGGCTGAATCTGTATGCGTACTGTGCCAACAATCCGGTGTATTATGCGGACCCCAGCGGGCATTACCGAAAGTGCGTGAAAGACGCATATGACAGAATCCGTGAAGAGAATCCGGGTATGTCAGCCCAGGACGCTTACAATTTGGCGTTGAAGGAGACGGGGAAAGACAGGATTCCGAATGATGCGGCGCAGAATACGGAACAGAATAGGCCACAGAAACCAGAGGCGGCGGGGCCGGATAATAATCCCAGGCCGATGACATGGAATGAGTTCCAAAGGGCAAATAAGGGAAAATATACACGAGATGAGATGAGCGCGGCATGGAGTTTGTATAAACAGAATAATTGTCTTAATGGTGGAGAACATTATTTACATCGTCCGTATTTAAGGCAAAAGACAATAGATGGAATTACCGCAGGTAGGGGAGAAAATGGAACCTATTATGATGTATATTCCGGTAAGCCTATTAGTGGTACGCCAGACATAGGGCATGTATATGGACATGAATTTTGGAGAGAAAGAAACTACGCCGAAAGCATGGGGTGGACACAGAGTCAGTTTAATGACTATATGAATAATTCTAAATTTTACCAATATGAAGAACCAAGTTCTAACAGAAGTCATGTTCATGAAAAAAAGTAAAGGAGAGAGAAAACAATGGATAGGATGGGAAGAGATGAGTTATTTTATAAAATTATTGATCAGGATAAGGAGACCGCTTTGCTTATGATTGATGATGCTGCCAATGTAAATTTTCAGGATGTAAATGGTTATTCATATTTACACGCTGCAGTTCAGAGCGAATCCATAGAAATAATTGATAAACTAATATGCAAAGGAGCTTATATAGACATTAAGGATAAATTTGGAAGAACTCCTTTAATAATTGCTATTTCTGGATATTCAAATGACAGATCGGTTATTGATTTTTTGATTAAAAGTGGGGCAGATACAGAAACCAAGATGAATTCTGGCGTATCATGTATGCAATTAGCTAAAATGAAAGGTTTAGATTTGACGGAAAATATAATATAATAGTAAGTAATATAATAAAATACGCAATAGCGAATTCAACTGTCATAAGCGATAAAGCGCTATGTCCGAGAGTCTGCGTCAAGGCAATCTACACACTGAATACAGCTATGACAGGGACCGGAACCTGACCGGCTTAAAGACCATGCTGGGAGATGAGGTGCTGGCGGACAACCATTACCTCTACGACCACAACGGCAACCGCATGGAAAAACAGCAGCCCGGCGGCATTACCCGCTATACCTACGACGACCTGAACCAGCTCACGCAAGTGGAGTACCCTACCTATACAGAGCAGCTCTACTATGATAAAGCCGGGAACCGCCGCCGCAGGGTAGCGGGCGGGGTGGAGGAGGAGTACCGCTATGACCCGGCGGGGCACCTGACCGAATACACGAAAGGAGGGCAGACAATAACATTTACCTATGATAAAGCCGGAAATCTGACTGCGGACGACAAGGCTCGCTACACCTACGACCTGTTTAACCGGACGGAGAAGGTAGAGACCTTTGACGGCCATGTCCAGAACAACCACTATGACGCAGAGGGACTGCGCAGTGGAATCGAGGAGGACGGGAGATTGGTGCAGTTCATCTTCCGTAATCAGGAAGTAGTGACAGAACTGGAAAAGGATAAGGGCATGACCCGCTACATCCGGGGCTATGACCTGATTGCCTCCGACGCGGACAGCGCCCGGACCTACTACCACTATGCGTCCGATGAGCTGGGGAGTATCACCCATGTGGTGGCGGGGGAGGATATTCTTAACCGCTACGAGTACGACGCATGGGGAAATCTGACGTGCTGCGAGGAGACGGTAGAGAACCGCTTTAAGTTCAATGGCCAGCAGTACGATCCTATCAGCCAACAGTATTATTTGAGGGCCAGGTATTATAACCCGGTGATTGGACGTTTTACCCAGGAGGACACCTACCGGGGAGACGGGCTGAATCTGTATGCGTACTGCGCCAACAATCCGGTGTATTATGCGGACCCGAGTGGGCATTACCGAAAGTGCGTGAAAGAGGCATATGACCGGATACGTCAGGAGAACCCGGGTATGTCAGCCCAAGACGCTTACAATTTGGCGTTGAAGGAGACAGGGAAAGAACGAATCCGGAATGATGCTGATAATGATGATCGGGTAGGTGGACTGCCATTGCTGCCAGCCCCAGAGCCGATGTTGGCTTTACCCGGGCCAGTAATGGAGATGCCAATTCCTGATCCGATGCAAGATTTGCAAAGAGACAGACAGCTACGGGAATTGTCTGCTCCAGAGCCAGTATTGGCGTTACCGGGACCGGTCTTAGATACTTCTCCTAACAGACCAAATGGACCAGAACCAGAAGTGCCAACAAGCACACCTTTAGCATTACCAGGTCCAGGTGAAACATCAAGCCGCAGGGCAGAAGCAGAGAGGAAATTAATAGAAGCAGCATCGGGAGTCAACAATAGAACAGTAGATCCATTAACGGGAGTAGAAGTTGGAAGACTAGTTGGAGATGATCGGGGAAATATTATGATAGAACCCATTGGCGGCAATACTGTTTCAGCAGGACCAAACGGAATGGATACACATACTTTGTATCCTAATGGATCAAATTATCAAAGATACAATCCACATGGACACGGAAATAATACGACTCCACATGGGCATGGGCATTTATTGGGGACAGGTCCTAATAGAAGGGGACAAGGAGACTCAATAGATGTATTTGGTAATGTTGTTCCTTTCAATAGTCCAGATGCGCATTGGCCTCTTAAGTAGAGTTAGTGCTGGAGGATATATGGAAAAAATAAATACATTTTTAAAATCAATTTATCTTGGGGATAGATATTGTGAAAACGTAGATATAGGTGAGAATAAAATAGTAATTCAAATTAACCTAATTTCTCGAATAAAAAAGGGATGTAAAGAATGGAATTATTATTCGGATGAGGATATTGAGCATGGTTGTTTAGTGTTTGAAGATGTTGTCGAATACTACCTAAGTAGTAAACTGCCATTTAATGATGAAATCTATAGGATTCAAGCAATAGAAAAGCAAGATGATATATATTCCTTTATTGTTTATGGCTGTAGTGTTTCCGACGAAGCTCTTTCAACAGATATACAACTACAAATAAAAGCAAAAAGATTTTATATTTATGATCCTCAAAATAACCGCGTTATAATAAACTAATGAAGTATTTACATTACATATAGTCAAGTTGCACGTTCATGATATATTGCGTTGTGCCATATTGAAAAGAAATGGTGATGGCGACTATGGCAAGGATAAAGGTTTATTATTTCGCGGAAAGCACCCCAGTATAGTTACGTTATCCTTGATACCCCCCCAAAAAAGTGTAGATTATAATAACAATAAGCTGGCAGAGTATACCTACTACCCTGATGGTATGATCCGGAGCCTGCAAAGCGGCAGCATGTACACGGAATACAGCTATGACGGGGACCGAAACCTGACCGGCTTAAAGACCTTGCTGGGAGACCAGGTGCTGGCGGACAACCGCTACCTCTACGACCATAACGGCAACCGCACGGAAAAGCAACAGCCCGGCGGAGTCACCCGCTACACCTACGACGACCTGAACCAGCTCACCCAGGTAGAGTATCCCGGCTATCGGGAACAGCTCTGCTATGACAAAGCCGGGAACCGCAGCCGCAGGGTATCTTACGACAAGACCGGGAACGGCGGCCGTGGGGTATCGGGAGAGACAGTAGAGGACTATCGGTACGACCCGGCAGGTCACCTGACCGAATATACGAAAGGAGGGCAGACAACAACATTTACCTATGATAAAGCCGGAAATCTGACTGCGGACGACAAGGCCCGCTACACCTACGACCTGTTTAACCGGACGGAGAAGGTAGAGACCTTTGACGGCCATGTCCAGATCAACCGTTATGACGCGGAGGGACTGCGCAGTGGGATTGAGGAGGACGGGAGACTGGTGCAGTTCATCTTCCGTAATCAGGAAGTGGTGACAGAACTGGAAAAGGATAAGGGCATGACCCGCTACATCCGGGGCTATGACCTGATTGCCTCCGACGCGGACAGCGCCCGGACCTACTACCACTATGCGTCCGATGAGCTGGGGAGTATCACCCATGTGGTGGCGGGGAAGGATATCCTCAACCGCTACGAGTACGACGCATGGGGAAATCTGACGCGCTGCGAGGAGACGGTAGAGAACCGCTTTAAGTTCAATGGCCAGCAGTACGATCCGATTAGCCAGCAGTATTATTTGAGGGCCAGGTATTATAACCCGGTGATAGGACGGTTTACCCAGGAGAACACCTACCGGGGAGACGGGCTGAATCTGTATGCGTATTGTGCCAACAATCCGGTGTATTATGCGGATCCGAGTGGGCATTACCGAAAGTGCGTGAAAGAGGCATATGACCGGATATGTCAGGAGAATCCGGGGATGTCGGCCCAAGACGCACAAAAAAAGAAACAAAAGGAAATGTACCGAATGTTGAATGAAAAATAAACGATGATAGCAATATGCAAAAAAGGCGTGCATGTATAGTAAGATAAACATTCTTGAGTAGATATTAATGATGGTATATAAAATATTAGATAATGTGAATTGGCTGATAAGAAATTACTAATGCGTATTGTGGCTTGGATAGTATAGACTAAGCTATAAGACGATATCATGAAAAGGGGACAGTTGTATGATTGATAAGCAGGCTATTGATAAATTATATGGATTATACGAATTTGAAAAGGACACAGAAAAGGAATTTTGCTGCGTTTATACTTATGATCAAGGATATTTTAATAATGCAGAAATTGTAATTTATGACCCGACAAAAGAATCGGACATCAAAAAGACTAAAGACAGTTATATCCAGATGGGCTATTCGGTTTCTTTGAGAGCAGCAAAAGATTACGAGGAGATTAAATCAAAATTATTTCATGGCTTTTTTAAGACACAAGCATCTAATGCTAGAGTGTTAATTGAATATGAGGAATTTACAAAGGTACAGTCAAAGCGTTTAGGAGGGAATTCGTATTTCTATATTGAGTCACAATATATTTTAAATGATGAACAGAGAAATGACCATATAGTAGACAAGGTTTTTGAAATTATAAATCAAGAGGGGGCGCAATTAGTTATTCTTGAAGCCCCAGCAGGGTTTGGAAAGACATGTACCTCATATGAAATATCGAGAGCCATTTCGTCAAAAATGGGTTCTGATATAGTTCCCATTTTGGCGGAATTATCAAAGAACAGAAGTGCGAGAATATTTAGTTATGTTTTGCTTACAGAGATTGATAGAAAGTTCCCGAGGTTATCATCCGCACTAGTGACAGAACAAATAAAAGAAGGAAACATTCCGTTGATTATTGATGGATTCGACGAGTTACTATCAAAATCATCGGTGGAAGACAATGATACAATAGAAGAAACAAAAACAATGCTAGATACTATTGCTAATTTTTTTACGGAGGGAAGTAAAACTAAAATAGTTTTAACATCAAGAAAGAGTTCCATTTTGGTAGGTGAAGTTTTTGATAAATGGATTGCGGAAAAACTTCTTTATTGTAATGTTAATAGAATTCAGATTATGAATCCCACGGTTGCAGAATGGATCGGAAATGATAAGAAAAAATATTTAGAATCAAAAGGAGTTACCCTAGACTATATCGCAAATCCTGTCTTACTGGCTATGTTGAGAACAATATCATTAGAAGATTTCTCGGATAAATTTCAGTGTGCAAGCGATGTTTTGTCAAATTATTTCAGTATCTTGCTGGAAAGAGAAAAAGACCGACAACAGTTGTATTTAGGTGTGGATGAGCAAAAAAAAATTATGCGTAAATTGGCGGCAATGTTTGTTCAACTTGATATATTTGCGGATGAGCCGGAAAATATACAAATATTAATCGAGGAGATTGTTGAACCTGATATAGCTACATATTTATCATTTTATAACGAGGCTGCTGTGAATAATGAGATATCGATGCCAACGGAAGATGAATTTACAATGAAACTTGTTCATAATGCTTTGTTGGATAGAGTAAACCTAAAATCTAATAATATTGGATTTATAAATGAATTTATATTTGGAATATTAATTGGAGATGCATTATTAGAAAAAGACTTGAAAATAGAAGATGTTACAGATAAGTATTTAGGCTTATTATTAACTGCTTATGTTATTGAATCCGCCGAGAAACGAAGAAATCTATATCAAATAATAAATGATGGAGAGATTCCTATGTCAACAGAGCAAAAACTTACATTAGATATGAATCTTATAGGAAAGTTAAATCATGATTTTGTTGACGAATATATATCAAATGTTTTTTTTAGATGTATATTTGATATGAGAACAGAACATTATTTTTATAATTGTGTTTTTGAATCATGCACTTTTGAAAAAAATACAGTAGAAAATGTTTTGTTTGAAGGTTGCCATTTTATAAACTGTAATTTTTACGACATACAAATTATTGAAACGGGAAGAATTGAGGAGGAATCGGTATTTATTTCGTGCACAGGGCATGAAAAATTGAAGGAAGTGATTTGCGAATCAAAGAGTATTAATACCATGAAGGACAGCGGTAAGAATGAACGCTATTATGAAAAACTTGTTTTGGAACAGTATTGGATGAAGGGCTCTAATGCGGCTGATCCGAGGAAAACGTATAGAACATTGTGTAAGGGAGTAAAGCAACAGGAAAAGGCAAAAGTGCTTGCAGCAGTAGATGAGTTAATTAGTAGAAAGATTTTAGTGCGTCGTACATATTGTCTTGAACTTAACTTTTCCAAAATGGCGGAGATAAAAGATATTTTAGAGAGGTAGATATAATGGAACTAGAAAAGAGTTTTGAACAACAACTTGATAGATTATATGATACAGTTATATGTACTCCTGAAAAGCAAATAGAAAGAATAATCTATAAGCAACTTGATAGGTGTGGGCTGATGTACCGCACTTTTTCCAGAACAAAAGAAAAAATGTCAGTTAAGAGCAAAATACAGAGAAAACGAAGTGTTTATTTGGAAAAAGGGAAAAAGATGCAAGACATAGTGGGGATAAGAATAGTTTTATATTTTAGAGATGATATAGATGTGTGCATTGATATCTTAAAAAATTTGTTTGAAGTAGATAGTTGTGAATATGATATGCCAGATGCAGAAACATTCCGACCACAGCGAATTAATTATGTTTTCAAAATACCCGAAAATATAATGAAAATACCTATTGACATATCTGAGGATTGTTTAGTGGATAATACATTTGAGGTACAAATAAGAACAATATTTTCGGAAGGATGGCATGAAGTTGAACATGATATTAGATACAAATATTCTAATGAGTGGAATACAGTAGCATATTTATCAAGAGAATTAAACGGGATATTGGCAGTGCTGGAAATGTGCGATCATAATATCATGTCAATATGCGAACGAATGGCGTATAAAAAATACAAAGAAAAAGAGTGGGATTCAATGATTAGAAATAAATTTCGTTTGCGCTTTTTACGTAAAACTTTAAGCGAAGATTTATGTAAAATTCTGTCTGATAATGCCGAACTAGCAAAAGCATTGTATAGGTATGAAAGGGGACGTCTTATTTATTTTTTAGCGGACAATAATGTACCTATAAACTGTGACAATGTTATTTATATAGTTAATGCGTTGCATCTCCATGATGAAAAGATAAAATCCTTGACACCATTACCGATTATCGAGAAATGCAGTAACTATTCAAAAGCAGTGAGGCATAAAATATAGGAATATATAAACCGATTTTGAAGGGAACCCATACCATATTGATGATGGAGTATTGCTAAAATTTTGTTGAGCGATGATATATTTGCACATCGAATGTTAAGGCGTGACAATATGTGTAGAATTGCGTTGTAATATGTGATAAAACTATTGATCATATGTGTTGTTTCAACAAAATATGCCAATAGGAAGGAGTATAATCATGTGTGATATTGAAATTGAAAAAGATACAAGTACATTTGGAAGTGGAATGACTTGGTTTATTACCTGCGTTTTTGTAACAACATTTCCCACAATAATTTCTTGTATTTATCAGTCTATAAGTAAATACAATAAATTCAAATTTTCTATTTTCTTTTCTGAGTATCTGATTGTACATTTGAAAGATATTTTATTAATATCTGTTTCAATATCCTGTAGTTTACTTGCACTGTCAATTGACAAGACTAAAAGAATTGGAAAAAGAATGAAAAGAGTAGGGATAATTATTTCTGGATTAGCAGGTTTATTAAGCGGTTCATATTATTTTTTTCTTGATGGTCAGGGCAGTAGTAACGGTCAAAATAGTTATGGAATGATGATTTTCTACATATGCTTAATTGCAATTTGCTCAAGCTTAGGGTGTATTATAGGGCGTAGGCATGATAAAAATATAAAAGAAAATAAAGGCAACAAGAAAGAAAACAAATAGAGAGGATATTTACAATGATTAATTCAACTCTGAAAAGAATTGTGCTTATGCTATTAACATTTTTTTCACTTTTCGCAACCATTATTATTGCTGCACTCATAAAGAGAAATGATAACATTGAAGAATACAATATAGCACAAAACTATATTGCGGATGAAGATTATAATAAAGCGTATGAATTATTTAAGGACTTAGATTTTGAAGACTCTGATTTATTTGAAATATATTCTGAGGCCAAACTTTTACTTAAAAATAAGCAATATATAGATGCTATAGACAGGTTTAGTATTTTAGGGGATTTTAAAGATAGTGAAGAACAAATTCAAGTGGCTAAATATGAGTTAGCTATAGAATTGTATGAAAATAATGAGTATGATGCAGCGAAACAAACATTCTTAGAATTAGAAGACTATAAAGAGTCGCTATATTATGTGGAGGCAATAGAAAAAAAACAACTCTTATTGCTAACGGAAAATATGTACAACGAAGCATGCGATTTATTAGAAAATAAGCATTATGAAAAAGCATTAGATAAATTCAATCTGGTTTTGGGGTATAAAGATAGTAATGAAAATGCGGAAATATGTAAACGACATATTTTGTCACATCACATTTCGGGCGGGATATTAAATTCGTTTGGCATCTCGGAAAAAGGGAAAGTATTATTTGCAGGCAGCAATTCACTTGGTCAATGCAACGTTGAACTGTGGGAAAATATCGTTTCGATAGATTGCTATGGAGAATGCACTATTGGACTTAAAGAAGACGGAATGGTTAATGTTGCGGGTAATTTGAGTAAAGCAAATCAAGAGATTGCATCCAACTGGGACCATATAATTGATGTGGCTGCGGGTGATTTATATGTTGCTGTACTAAAAAATGATGGAACAGTTGAGGCAATTGGACATAATGCTGACGGACAATGTAATGTTGAAACTTGGGAAAAAGTTATAGACATAGACTGTGGATGGAGACTTACTGTTGGATTAACACAAGAGGGTGAATTATTATTTACTGGTATAGTATCTAATAAAATGAAAGAAGATTATTCTGCCACGAAAGAAGAGTGGAAAGATGTTGTAAAAATAGCAGTATCTGGTGGAGAGCCAAAACGTGATGATAGGGGAAAAGGTCATGTTGTTGGCCTTACATCAGACGGATATGTAATAGCAATCGGAGACAATAGTAAGGGACAATGTGAGGTTTATGGAGAGGAATGGAAAAATATTGTAGCAATAGCGGCAGGAGATTGGTATACAGTGGCGCTAACTCAAGAGGGAAAAGTGTTGGTTACTGGTAAAAATGAATCTGGAAACAAATACATAGATCCGGAAAAATTGAATGTATGGGAAAATATACAAGATATTGCAGCTGGTTATGGGCAAATATTAGTTGTAAAAAGCGATGGATATGTAGATACAATGGGTTTTGATAATGATGACAAGTGCAGTGACACATTGAAATGGACAGAAAAGATTAAACAATAGGAGGGGTGACAATGGCTCGTTTCCTAATTGTCGGCAAGGGATAAGTTATATTAAATGATGCTGGAATCACCCCATGTTGCCCAAATTTTGTGGGTTTGTTCTTTGAAACATTTTAGCCCTTTTAATATTATGTGTTATACTCTGATTAGTGCTGCTGGATAAATAGAGGATGATTCCGTAACCCTGCGGGAAGAACATGGCCATTATCTGATGTATCAGAGAAAAGAGCAGAAGACCTACCGCTACGACCACAGCGGCAAACTGGTGTTCATCCGGGACCGCAACGGCAACGCAATCCTGCTCAAATATATGGGTTCCGCCCTCATGCAGATGGATTTTTCCAGCGGCCAGAGCGTGACTTCCCAGTATGAGGGAGGAAAACTGGCTGGCATGACGGACATCCTGGGCAGGAGCGTACAGTACCGCTATGAGGGAGAACTGCTCACGCAGGTGACTTATCCCGATGGGGGAACCATATCCTACACCTATACACTCCGGAGGGATTGTTAAAGTCGGCCATCTCCCACGGCAGTGACCCGGCCGCACTAGGCGTGCGCACTCTGGGCATGCGTTACAGCTATGAGTATGACGTCATGGGCCGCCTGACGCGAAAGTCCGCCAGCGGCAGAACCCTGCTGACCATGGCCTATGACCTGAACGGGAACCTGATCAGCCAGGAGGATATTTCAGGGAAAGTGGTGCGATACCGCTATAATGCGCTTGACATTCTTGAATCCGGTCTTTTGGATTTGACCCCCAA
>JAAGKN010000177.1_pt1 | contig 110048 bp, 88 predicted proteins | sample 6206371 | NCBI WGS metagenome assembly JAAGKN01 (sample SAMN11533720, study PRJNA540317) | gut metagenome | isolation source: fecal pellets from male and female animal of same cohort | host: Peromyscus leucopus | place: USA:CA | collected 2017
TGCAAAACGAACGCCTATATGATAAATTCCGTTCCCCCGCTGGCTGGGAACCCACGGATACGGATTGGCATAAACTTTTCATCTCGGTGGACAAACTTTACCCAAAGATGGTGACCACCTTGCAAAAATCCACCTCCTTAAACGAATCGGAGAGGAAAATCTGTTATCTAAGTAAAATAGGAGCCAAACCCGGGGCGATCGGAACCTTGCTTGGCAAGGGAAACGTATCCGTTTACCGAAAAAGATTGTATAAGAAGCTAACCGACAGGCAAGGAACGACCAAGGATTTTGACAAGTATATATCTGATATATAATTATTTGCGCAATAGCTAAGTCAAAAGAATGAACAAAAATGAACAACTGTAAGAATAGGGAGAAAAAATATTTTTGCGTATTGTTCAATTTTGTTCATTCATTTATTGTTCTTTTGCTGATTTTCGTAAACGATAAAATCATCACAGTTAACAGTAAAACAGTAATAACGCATGAAAACACATTTATTAACCTTATGCATCTTATTAGGTTCCTTTTTCTCCATTTCATTGGTGTATGGAGATAACATCCCGACACATGGAGAGTGGGATGATGAACGTTATCGCTCCATTACGGCGTTACCTCCTACATTATCTATAGATAACAATATACTGAGCATAGAGTTCAAGGATGCTCTGGATAACCTGACAATTCATATTACGGATGAGAATAGTAATATAATATATGAGAATACATTTTCCGGTGCGATGGGCGATATAATCGACATTGCAGTGAACGGGATGCGAACAGGGACATATCAAGTTATCCTGACCCATAAGTTAGGATGGCTAGTGGGTGAATTTGAAAATCAATAAACCGTATGGCAATCCCTAAAATCATACATCAAGTCTGGGAGGGGCGTACAGAACCATGTATGCCCACCCGCTTACAAATCTTGGCAAGAACTTGGCGAGAGCAGAATCCAGATTGGGAATATCACCTTTGGAACGGAGAGGAAATGGATGAGTTGGTAGAAAAACATTTTCCGGAGTATCTTTCCTTGTATAGAAGTTTTCCATACAATGTACAACGTTGGGACACGATTCGCTATATGATATTATATGTATATGGGGGAGTCTATACGGATTTGGATACGGAATGCTTCAAGCCAATCGATAAGTTGTTGGAGGGTGTAACGATTGGGTTTGGAGAAGAGCCTTCGGAGCATAATTGTTACCCGTCGGTCTCTACTCTGATAGGAAATGCATTTATGGTATCAGAGTCTGAATGTATCGGATGGAGAGATATTCTAAAAGAAATCTCGGATGCTATGTTGCAAGACTATATGGGACTAGAGGTTATGCAAACAACAGGTCCTTTGATGATATCACGAATGTTTAATGTTTTAAAGAAAAGATACAAGGTTTCCCTTTTCTCTTATCCACAAGTTGCACCCGTGACAAAAAAGGAAGTAGCGCGATATATTTATAGAGGAGAAACGTCTCTATTCCATAAAAAAATAAATAATGCGTATTGTGCTCATTATTTTTTTGGAAGTTGGGGAGATAATTTTTCGTTATATAAACGAAAAGAAATTGTATAAAAACGATTGATATGGCTATTCCAAAAATCATACATCAAGTCTGGGAGGGGCGTACAGAACCATGTATGCCCACCCGTTTGCAAATTTTGGCAAGAACTTGGCGAGAACAGAATCCGGATTGGGAATATCACCTTTGGAGTGGAGAGGAAATGGATGAGTTGGTGGAAAAATATTTTCCAGAGTATCTTTCTATGTATAGAAGTTTTCCTTATAATGTACAACGTTGGGATACGATCCGCTATATGATATTATATGTATATGGAGGTGTATATACAGACTTAGATACAGAATGTTTTAAATCTATTAATCCGTTGATAGATGGAAGGACGATGGGGATCGGAGAAGAACCTCCTGTTAAGGAATACTTTACGTGTATTGGGAATGCTTTCTTGTTTTCAGAAAGAAATTGTTCTGGTTGGCTGACAATCTTAGAGAATATCAAGTTAAATACTTCGGAAAAGGAATCCTCTATCATGACAATAATGGATTCTACAGGGGCGTTTATGATTGATAGATTATTTGAACAGTTGAAAGAAAAAAATGGAGTATATCGTATCCCTTATGAGATTGCGGCTCCGGTTAATAAATATGAGGTGAGAGATTATATATTCCGGGGAAAACGAGATATGTTCCAACGAAAGATAAAAAATGCGTATTGTGCTCATTACTTTTTTGGAAGTTGGGATACTCGTTTGACGTTTTATTAAAAAGTATAGTGATGAGAAATTTATTTATTACACATAAAGAAGAGTTAAAGGAACTTGTACGTTATGGAATGCTAAAAGCTGAAGTATTAGAAAATCCTGGATTGTATAATGGAAGATTAGGAATGGCTATTTTATTTTACGAATACAGTGTCTATTGTAATGATCTATTATATGAGCAATTTGCGGACGAGATTATAGATTCAGTATTAGAACTTCCAGATAATCTGTCTTTGAATTTTTCGGATGGCTTATTGGGTATTAAATGGGGAATAATTTATTTGTCAAAAAGAGGATTTGTAGAAGGAGATATGAAAGAAGTATTATCTGATATAGATTCAAGAATTAATAGATTGAGTTTAAGTGGCTTTAATGAGAATTTTTCTGCTTGTGGAGATATGTGTGACGATAAAATTTATAGAGAAGATGAAATTTTGGGGAATATTTGGAAAAGTTGTCTATATGACGTTTTTTAATAAATTATTAATTTAAACATAGGAGATTTCAGCATGAAAAAGATCAAAAAGATCACATTCACAGAGATGTCTAAGAAGAGATTAGACGAGAAACAGTTAAAAGCTTTAAAAGGTGGAGACTATTGTACTGACAAGTGCGGAACCAGCGGTTCCTCTCTGAGTAGTGTGTATCCAAGTTGGATGGCCGAATTCTATCTCTAGGGAAGAAACTCTCAACAGGCCGATCATATTATTGATAGGCCTGTTTTATTTGTTAATATTTTTCTAATCTTAAAAATAATAGCATGTACTATAGATTAATTATCCTGCTGATAAGTGTATTTCTATATTCTTGCCAGCCTAACGCAAACACAAGTAAAGGATTACAGATACTTGATATAGAGAGTTGCTTTAAAGAAGAAAAAGAAGTAAAGCTCTCCGATATTGCGGATGATATTGAATATTTGGAGTTAAAGACTCCAAAGGAGATTGTTGTCTCTAATATCTCTAATATCATATCAGCGGAGGATTTTTGGCTTATATATACCCATAAGGGAATTTATAAATTTGCGAAAACAGGAGATTTTATCAAGCAGATCGGACGGAAGGGGCAAGGGCCGGATGAATACATCCATATTTTAGGGATAGACATAGACCCTGCACGAAAGGAAATCATCCAAGCGGATTTGCAGAGCGTACTCTTCTATGATTTTGAAGGAAACTTTCTCCGGAAAGTCACGATCAATGACTACTTCTTTAATATAGCCCTGTCCGATTCTGTTTTATGGACTTGCGGGCTTTGTGCGTTTATCGACAAATATATGGCTACCGGCCTCAGCTTAGATGGAGATACGCTCGTGGTATTGCCTAATCCGGCCTACGAGAACACCAAGAATACTGATAATTTTTATATAGCGGATCTGTATGACTTCAGAGAAACCTCCCGCTTCGGGAAAGATCTCTATTTCCAAACTCGGACATCCCAAGATACTGTATACCGAGTTTCTGGGGCAAAATGCGAACCTGCGTTGCTGTTCGATATGGGTAAATACAAATTACCTATAGAATATGAACGGTGGTACTCCATCAAAGATTATGAGAGGGAGGGTTTGAATTATTGGCGTATATCCCGCATGGACGAGGATGCTCGTTTCTATTACCTTACTGCGATGCGACAAAAAGCGACCAATAAGAAAAGAGGACATAAAGATGATGTGAAATATATTGTTTATGACAAACTAGCTAAGTGCGGTTTTGTAACAAAAGGATTACATGCTTCCAAAATAACGGATGATATCTTAGGTGGACCCGCCTTTTGGCCTCGCTGGACAACCGACGAGTACTACATAAACACCATGGAGTGGGCAGAACTGTCGGAAAAAATGGAAGAAGAGAAATGCACCTTATCTCCGGCTCTTCAAAAGCAATTCGAAAATTGGGGTGAGGATACAAATCAGTTAATCATACTGTGCAAGAAAAAAAGTAAAAGATAAACAGAAATTATATTTAAGTATAATCCAATGATAAGTTACGGTTTAACCCATGCTGACAAAAGTGTTTCTGTTCATATGAATAAGGATTACCGTCTTCAAGTCAAAAGAAATGACAAACAAGTCTCAATTCAAAAGGAAATGTGTTATGCCCAATTGATAGATGCAAATGATAAGTGTGATGCTGATCCTTATTATTCGTTAAATGGACATGTTTTGGCTTCTGATATTTATGCGGAACTGACTAATCTTAAACATATAGGTTTTGAGGTTACAGATTCATGCAACCTTAAATGTACATATTGCATATACGGGAAATTTTATGATAATCATGATATTCGGACCAATAAAAAAATAGATTCAAAGAAAGCAAAGCTGCTAATCGATTTTTTGGTTGATAAACTAAAATCTCCTGTAAATACTTCCTCTGAAAACGAAGTGATTATTAGCTTTTATGGTGGTGAGCCTCTGTTGAATGTGGAATTTATTAAGGATATCATAGATTATACCCAACGATTACAGAATCATCATGTAACATTCAAATATATGATGACAACAAATGCGATTTATCTGAAAAAGTATCTTGATTTTATCCTTAAATATCACTTTATCGTAACTGTGAGTTTAGATGGAGCAGAAGAAAATGACGCATACCGAAGTTTTCCGAATGGAAAAACCTCTTTCAAGATCGTTTATGACACACTGAAATATCTCCAAAATTATCATCCTAATTATTTTAGAGATTATGTACGTATCAATTCTGTCATCCATAATTTGAATAATCAACAAGAGGTTTTTTCGTTCATCTATCATGAATTTGGAAAGGTGCCTCACTTTTCTACTGTAAATCGTACTGGAGTAAAATTGGGTATGAAAGAAGAGTTTGACAAGTTAGCTCAACCTAAGCCAATAAATGAGGAACTTACAAAGGAAATGGTAAAGATTTTGGATCTAGGTTCTAACAAAGCAAATATATTACAGTCTTTCATATTCCATTATTGTGGGAATGTATATGAGAGCTATAATGATTTGTTGATCAAGAATAAAAATGTGGAACATTTACCAACCTCTACATGTATGCCTTTTTCCCGGCGAATTTTCATGACAGTCAATAATATAATATTGCCTTGTGAAAGAATCGGTCACCAATATGCGCTAGGTGAAGTAAAGGAAGATGAGGTTGTGATTGACTGTGAAGATATCGCTAGGAAATATAACACCTATTATGATTCACTGAGAGGTTTATGTATGCATTGTTTTAACAAAAGGCATTGTGTATTATGTATGTTTGATATCTCGAATTTGGGTAAAAAGCCGATCTGTAAACAAATGGCAGATAAACGGATGTTTAAAGAATATCTGCGTAAGAATATAGAGATTCTTGCGAATCAACCCAATTTATATAATCGCATCATGAAAGAAATTATTCTAGTACGATGATAGATATGAGTACAATAGATACACTTTGGCTATATCTTCATCCTCATGTTTTCATCAGTGAGGACTCAGACCGTTATTTATTCTATAACACAAGTACATATAATGGCATATCATTTGAGAAAAAAGAGATAATCGCTTCTATCGTAGAGCAATTACAAGATATAGAAAAATTGTATAGCGTAAAAATCGATCTGAAAGATTTGGAGGATGATATCTTATATGAATTTGTAGAAACTATACAAGCGCAAGGATATGGAGACATTATAGAAGGAAACTTGAAAAAACCTATCATTATGCCTCCTGTGTTAAATTTACAATGGAGTGTAGAACGGCTAACAGAAAATAATTCTCCAATTAGCGAAAATATCCTATCTTATTTGCATGAGGCAGAGATCTATATTAATGGTAAGTGTCTCTTTGATTGCTCAAACTGTCAAGATAGGTATAAACAATACCCTTGTTGTACAAAATCAACGAGTGTGCTTGATTCTGCCTTATTGAAAAACTTTTTATTCTCCATCTGTTATACAGGTGCGGCAATAACGCTCTTGGGTGGAAATATATTTCAATACAATGGGTTAGGAGAGATACTGGCTATTCTTGAAGGGATAGACGCTACACATACGTTAGTCTCGGACTGGCGTAATGTACCGGAAGATTTGAGTTTGCTAAACAATATCAAGAGGGAGACATTCCGGCTAAAGATCCTTATAAATGAACTGGTAGATATACATCAAATTATCGCTCTCGCTAGGAGAGTCAAAGACCTTCAAATCAAGCAATGCTGGGAAATCAGTATAACTTCCTTCTCGGAATATGAAAAAGCGGAAGCGTTAAGCGGATCATTAAGTGAGTGGGTAGATGATGTGACCATGCGACCGTTTTATACCGGAGAGAACATAACCTTTTTTGAGGAATGTATCTATATCGATCAAGAGGAACTGGATAACATTGAATTAGATAGGCAAGGGGTATTCGCCCTTCAAGCGCTCAACACGAATCATTTCGGGAAGATAACTATCTTGTCGGATGGTAGCGTGTATGCAAATGTAAACGAAAAGTCCCTAGGCCATATTCAAGATCCTATTAAAAAGATGTTATGCGAAGAATTGGAAAAGGGAACATCTTGGCGCCGCACACGCTACGATCTAGCACCTTGCTCCCAATGTCGCTACAAATTAATTTGCCCGTCCCCCTCCAATTATGAGTTAGCGATCGGGAAAAACAATTTATGTCATATTAATCCTTTGTAAAAAGTGATTAATCCCTTCCCCGCATATCGCCAACCGGACTCCACGGACTGCGGCCCCACCTGCCTCCGTATGATCGCCCGGTTCTATGGACGTGTGTACTCGATCCAGAACTTACGGGAGAAAGCCTTCATCACACGGGAAGGAGTCTCCATGCTCGGTATCAGCGAGGCGGCGGAAACGATCGGGTTCCGAACACAGGGCGTGCGGATCACGGTGGAGGAATTGGAAAAGGAATGTCCCCTACCCTGCATACTGCACTGGAACCAATGGCATTTCGTGGTTTGCTACAAGATAAAGAAAGGGAAGTTCTACATAGCGGACCCAGCGGCGGGACTTATCACCTATACGAGGGAGGAGTTCAAGCGGTGCTGGGTCAGCACCAAAGTGGGCGGACAGGATACCGGGACGGCGCTCTTGCTGGAACCGGAGCCGGAGTTCTACGGGATGGAGGACGAGGAGAGAGACAGGAAACGTACCCTCGGATTCTTTTTCCGATATATATCGCCCTACAGACGGGAGATGGCACAGCTCGTGCTGGGCATGGTGACAGTCAGCGTACTGCAACTCATCCTGCCTTTCCTCACGCAGAGCCTGGTGGATACCGGTATACGGGACAACAACCTAGGTTTCATAACCTTGATCCTTATATCGCAATTAGTGATCTTTATCGCCAAGCTATCCGTGGACTTCATACGGAGCTGGATATTGCTGCACGTAAACACGAGGATCAATATCGCCTTGATCTCCGATTTCCTCGCCAAGCTGATGCGCCTGCCCCTGCATTTCTTTGATACCAAGATGGTGGGCGATATCATGCAGCGCATCGGAGACCATGACCGCGTCGAGGCTTTCATGACCTACCCGTCTCGCCTGAGACGCAAGCCTCCGCAGAGATTGTAACGGAAGAATTACGCCTGATCGAACGATTTTTCCTCCCGATCAAACGGATCGTGAAGGAAGGATTTTAAAGTCGCTAGGATCCATCATGCACCTTGTTTAGAACTATTATAGTTTAATAGCTGTACTGTTAAAACTAAAAACTTATATTTGCATGTTAATAAATAAGAGGGCGGGTGATTGTCCTGCCCTTACAGTGCAATGATTTAGATTATGTTAAAGCAACAGTTACAACAAAAGTTACAGCAAAAGCTATCCCCTCAGCAGATACAGTTGATACGGCTTCTGGAGCTTCCCGCGATCGAGTTGGAAGAACGTGTGAAGCATGAGCTGGAAGATAACCCAGCCTTGGAGGAAGGAAAAGAGCCTGTTGATGATTTTGAACGAACTGAAAGCGAGGAGGGGGGAGAAGAGATCCCTTCTGTTGATACTGAGACCGACCTTTCTTTGGGAGATTATTTAACGGAAGACGATATACCTGATTATAAGCTACGGGAAATGACCGAGCGTGCGGAACGGAAAGAGGATGTCCCCTTCTCCGTAAGCCAATCCTTGAATGAGTTTCTGTTACAGCAGCTCGGGTTAAGGGATTTACCGGATAAGCAAATGAAAATAGCGGAGTATATCATTGGAAATATCGATGATGACGGTTATTTGAGACGGGACCTTTCGGCGATAGCAGACGATTTGATCTTCCAAGCCGGACAAGAGGTAGATGAGAAGGAGATCGAGTCTATCTTGAATATCATCCAAGATTTTGAGCCTGCCGGGGTAGGTGCCCGTGACTTGAAAGAATGTCTGTTGATCCAGCTGGATAAGAAGGAGAATACTCCGGTTACAAATTTGGCGATTCGTGTTTTGACCGAATATTTCGAGGAGTTCACCCGCAAACATTACGATAAGATCTTACGAGGTCTCGATATCGATGAGGAAACGTTAAAGAAGGTCATTCACGAGATTACTATGTTAAATCCGAAACCCGGAAGTAGTTGGGGTGGTTCTATGGAAGTGGCGATGAGCCAGATCATCCCGGATTTCGTGGTGGAAGCGCATAATGGAGAGCTTATCTTGAGCATGAATAACCGGGGGGTACCGGATATGCGTATCAACCGGGAGTATGCCGAGATGTTTCAGGATTATACGGCGAATAAGGCGAACCAAACCGCTGAGAGGCGGGATGCCGTACAGTTCGTGAAACAAAAGTTGGATTCCGCCCAGTGGTTCATCGACGCTATCAAGCAACGTAATGAGACCTTGCAGCGTACCATGGAGGCGATTATCTATTTACAACGGGACTTTTTCCTGACAGGCGATGAGGCTACCCTCCATCCCATGATCTTGAAAGACGTAGCGGAGCGTGCGGGATATGATATCTCCACTATTTCCCGGGTAAGTAACAGTAAATATGTGCAAACGAATTTCGGTATTTATCCGTTGAAATACTTTTTCTCCGAGTCTATGCAGACCGATACCGGTGAGGAGATCTCGACCCGTGAGGTTAAAAAGATTATGAAAGAACATGTAGATGCCGAAGACAAACGAAAACCGTTGACCGATGAGGAGTTGGCTACGATCCTGAAAGAAAAAGGGTATGTCATCGCCCGGCGTACGGTAGCGAAATACAGGGAGCAACTGGGGATTCCGGTAGCTCGTCTGAGAAAAGAAATATAAAAGCGTATGAAACTATTCTCGAATATAATATCCTTCGTGTTCCATCCGTTGCTTATGGTGACCTATGGGATTGTGTTGGCGTTGATGTTTACATTTCTCGCCATTTACCCGTTACCTGTGAAGCTGCTGATTGCCGGAGGTACCTTTATTTCGACAGCGATAGTTCCCGGGCTTTTCATCTTCTTATTGGTGAGAAATGGTGCGGCCGGCGATATAGAGCTTTCCGACCGGAAGGAGCGGGTGGTTCCTTATCTGATTTTTATCACTTCCATCTTGGTATGTATCTTTTTCCTGTATAAGATGCTGATGCCGTTTTGGTTGTTGGCGATGCTGATCGGGGCTTGCGTAGCCTTGGTAATCGCCTTATGCGTCAATTTCGCTTGGAAGATTAGCGCGCATGCCATTGGTATCGGCGGGTTACTGGGCGGTATTATGGGAGTGGCGCGTATCCATATGGTAAATCCCTACTGGGCTTTTATAGTCGTGTTGATCGTGGCCGGTTTATTAGGTACCTCGCGTATCTTTTTAAAAAGGCATACACCAATGCAGGTATATGCGGGGTTTTGTCTGGGATTTATATGTACCTTTGTAGCCTCATTAATGAGTTATATCTATTTATTCATCTAATAAAAACACTAAAATTATGAATTTTCCTGCAGATTTAAAGTACACAAAAGACCATGAGTGGATTCGTGTAGAAGGTGACGTAGCTTATGTTGGTATTACTGATTACGCTCAAGGCGAGCTAGGTGAGATCGTTTATGTAGACATTACGACAGAGGGGGAGACCGTCGCTAAAGAAGAGGTGTTCGGTACGATTGAAGCTGTTAAGACTGTTTCTGATCTTTTCATGCCGGTTAGCGGAGAGGTTTTGGAAGTAAACGCTGAATTGGAAGACGCTCCTGAATTGGTTAATGAAGACGCTTATGGTAAAGGTTGGTTAATCAAGATTTCTCTTACGGACGCTTCTGAGTTGGAGGAACTATTATCCGCTGAAGACTATCAAAAATTAATCGCTAAATAAGAATGACACCTGTTGTAAGTATTATCATGGGTAGTACCTCGGATCTACCCGTTATGGAGAAGGCGGCTAAGTTCTTGGATGAGATGGAGATCCCGTTCGAGATGCATGCTCTATCCGCGCACCGTACTCCCGCTGAGGTGGAGGCTTTCGCCAAAGGAGCTAAAGGACGTGGAATCAAGGTTATCATCGCCGCTGCCGGAATGGCCGCTCATCTTTGCGGTGTGATCGCTTCCATGACGACGGTTCCCGTGATCGGCGTGCCTATTAACTCTACGCTGGACGGTATGGATGCCTTGTTGGCTATCGTACAGATGCCTCCGGGAATCCCTGTGGCTACTGTCGGCATCAATGGCGCTTTGAACGCTGGTATCCTTGCGGTGCAGATGCTTGCCGTCGGCGACGAGCAACTTCAGGAGAAGCTATCCGCTTATAAGGAGGATTTGAAGAAGAAAATCGTGAAGGCTAACGAGGAGTTGGCTAAGGTTTCTTTTAAATACAAAACTAATTAATTGAAAGTTGAAAGTTGAGAATTGAAAATTAAGGAGAAAGTCTCTCTTTAGGTTTTCAGTTCTCAACACTCATTCTCAATTTTCAATTCTCAATTTTCAATGAACAATGGCTTACTTTAATTACAACCGCCGTAAATCATCCGTTGCCCAAATCGGTGACACACCCATGGGAGGTGAGAATCCTATCCGTATTCAATCCATGGCTAATGTATCAACGATGGATACGGAGGCGGCGGTAGCTCAAGCGATCCGTATGATCGAGGCGGGAGCTGAGTATGTGCGTTTTACGGCACAGGGGGAACGGGAAGCCCGAAATTTGGGCGAGATTCGTAAACAATTGAATGAGCAAGGGTATACGACTCCTTTGGTCGCTGATATCCATTTTAATCCTAGAGCGGCTGATGCCGCCGCCGGTGAGGTGGAAAAGGTACGTATCAATCCGGGAAACTATGTAGATAAGGTAAAGACATTCAGCCATCTTGAATATACGGATGAGGAATATGCCGCCGAGATTGAGAAGATCCGTGAGCGGTTCGTCCCTTTCTTGAATATTTGTAAGGCACATGGTACCGCTATTCGTATCGGTGTGAATCATGGCTCGCTCTCCGATCGTATCATGAGCCGTTATGGTGATACGCCCGAGGGGATGGTAGCGAGTTGTATGGAGTTTCTTCGCATTTGCCGGGAGGAGAATTTCCCGGATGTGGTTATTTCGATTAAGGCTTCCAATACCGTTGTCATGGTAAGGACCGTGCGGTTGTTGGTTCGTACGATGGAGGCCGAGAATATGCATTACCCCTTGCACCTTGGGGTAACGGAGGCGGGTGACGGTGAGGACGGGCGTATCAAGAGCGCTGTCGGAATCGGTACGCTTCTATGTGACGGTATCGGTGATACGATCCGGGTTTCCTTGAGTGAGGACCCCGAGGCGGAAATGCCGGTAGCGCGTAAATTGGTGGATTATATTAGGGAACGGGAAAATCATCGTCCTATCGAGGCTTCGATGGCTCCCGGTTTCGATACGGTGGCGACATGCCGTCGTATAAGCCGTGTGGTGGAGGGTATCGGAGGTACTTTCCCGCCAGTCGTGATCTCCGATCGTAGTAGCGGGGATTTTGAGTTTGATCATTTGTCCTTGCCGGACTATATATATATAGGAAAGGAAGATCCGGATAATTTGCCGGATAATTTCCGTTTATTGGTAGACGCTCATTTTTGGAAAGAGCGTCCGAATGCTTTTCCTTGCTTCATCGCCTCGGAGGTGGAGGAGTTAAAGGATTACGATTGTCCGCTTAAGTTTATCCGTCTGACGTATATGGATCTTACGGATCGTATGTTGAAGATCTTGAAAGCGGATAAGACCGTGGTGGTTTTATTAAGTACACATCATCGGAATGGGGTTGGCTCGCAACGTGCGGCTATGCATAAATTGCTGATGGCGGGTTGTGACGTGCCGGTTGTCTTGCATCGTGATTTCCGGGAGACGGATGTGGAGTTGTTGCAACTGAAATCCGCCGCCGATTTCGGTACGCTTTTGCTGGATGGTTTCGGGGATGGCTTGATGCTGCACAATGAGGGATGCGAGGCGGTTGTCTCGGATCGCTGTATGTTCGGGATCTTGCAGGCTACAAGAACCCGTATCAGTAAGACGGAATATATCTCTTGTCCGAGTTGCGGACGTACCTTGTACGACCTGCAAACAACGATCGCCCGTATCAAGGAGGCTACTTCCCATTTAAAAGGCTTGAAGATCGGTATCATGGGCTGTATCGTAAACGGCCCCGGCGAGATGGCCGATGCCGACTATGGTTATGTGGGTGCCGGACGTGGACAAATCAGCCTGTATAAAGGTAAGGAATGTGTCCTCAAGAATATCCCCGAGGAAGACGCTGTAGAACGTTTAGTTCAGTTAATAAAAGAGAACGGGGATTGGGTTAATTGATTGACTATTGACAATTTGTTTATCTTTGCAAGTATGAAAGTAAGAATTATCAATAAATCGCATCACCCGCTGCCGGGTTATGCGACTCCTTTATCTGCCGGGATGGATATCCGGGCGAATTTGTCGGAATCGGTTGTGTTGAAACCGTTGGAACGTAAATTAATCCCGACCGGACTTTATATCTCGCTGCCGGAAGGCTATGAGGCCCAGATGCGTCCTCGTAGCGGGCTGGCTTTAAAGCATGGGATAACCCTGCTGAATACGCCGGGTACGATCGATGCCGATTATCGGGGGGAGATCGGTATCATTCTCGTGAATCTATCTTCCGAACCATTTACGGTGAATGATGGTGAGCGTATCTGCCAAATGGTTATAGCCGCTCATAGCCATGTGGATTGGGAGTCCGTGGAGACGTTGGATGATACGGAGCGGGGAGCCGGGGGATTCGGTCATACCGGAAAAGAATAAGAATAATAAGGTTAACAAGAATAATAGGATGTTTAAGCAACTGATATATCTCATCTCTTTCCTCTCGTTGGTCGCTGTGCTCCCGGCTGGTGCTACAGAAACGGAGAAGGATCAACGTAAATTCGATTACTTCTTTTATGAGGGCTTGAACTTGAAGAACGCCGGGAAATTCGACGCCGCTTATGATGCCTTCAACCATTGCTTGGAGATTGACTCTACGGCGGCTCCGGTCTTGTATGAGCTTTCTTCTTTTTATGTGCAGCTGAACCGTCCGGAGAAAGCGGTCGAGATGTTGAAAAGAGCCGTAGCCAACAGCAAGGATAATTTCACGTATAAAATGGCATTGGCGTCTATCACCCGGAATCTGGGCATGTATGGCGAAGCCGCCGAGGAGTACGAGGAATTGGTTCGTGATTATCCGGAGAAGGAGGAGTTGAATTATTATCTGGCCGATGCCTTGACGCAAGCCGGCGAGATCGGGAAGGCGATCGAGGCTTATGACGCATTGGAGTCGGTTATGGGTATGAACGAGGCGATCTCCATGCAGAAATACAAACTGTACGTCCAGTTGGAGAAACCGGAAGAGGCTTTCAAGGAGATCGAGAAGCTAGCGGCTAAATATCCTATGGAGGCCCGTTACCAGATCGTATTGGGCGATCTTCATTTGGAAAACGGGGAGATGGACAAGGCTTTGGCTTGCTATCAAAAAGCGAATGAGATTGATCCGACCGACCCTTATTATATCGTCTCTATGGCCAATTACTACGAGGCGAAAGGGGATAAGGAGGCCGCCGAGCAACAAATCCGTAGCGCTTTGGTAAACGAGAAGCTGGACGTGGAGACGAAAGTGAACATCCTTTCCCGGTATATCTTGAAACTGCAACAAACGAAGCAGGGAACTGAGAACGCGAATCATTTATTCCAAACCCTTTTGGAGCAACATCCGGAGGATATCGACTTAAAACTGATGTATGGCGGTCTCTTGATGGCCCAAGGAAAGATAGAGGAGGCGAAATTCCAGTTCCAGTTGGTAACCGAGATGGAACCGAGTAACGCCGGGGCTTGGCAGCAATTGCTGAATCTGGCTTTGAAAGGGGAGGATATCCCGGAGGTCATCCGTATCTGTACGGCTTGTATGGAGCTTTTCCCCGAGTCGCCGGAATATTACTTCTATCTGGGTATCGCTTACTACCAACAACAGAAATATCAAGAAGCCTTGAATACCTATTATGCGGGCTTGAATATCATTCCGAAGGAGAACCTGCCGCTGAAATCGGATTTCTACGGCCAGATCGGTGATATTTATTACCAGATGGGGCAATTGGATCAAGCGTATAAAGCGTACGATGAGGCGTTGAAGTATAATGACAAGAACGTGGTCGTACTGAACAACTACAGTTACTTCCTTTCTTTGGAGAAGAAAGACTTGAAAAAGGCGGAGCGTATGAGCGCCCAATGTATCAAGCTGGAACCGGACAACGCCACGTATCTGGATACCTACGCTTGGATCTTCTTCGTACAAGGAAACTATACCTTGGCGAAAATCTATATCGAGAGCGCTTTGGAGAAAGATAAGACAAAGAGCGCCGAACTCGTGGATCATTATGGGGACATCCTTTTCATGAACGGTGATAAGGAAAAAGCGGTGGAGCAATGGAAAAAGGCGAAAGAGATGGGGAAGGATTCCGAGATCTTGAACCGTAAGATCGCCGAGCAACAATATATAGAAGACGAGAACGCGAAATGAAAAGAGACTATTTCTTGACCTTCCTGTTATGTGGAGGTCTTTTACTTTCGATGTTGACAGGCTGTAAATCGTCCAAGAAAGTCGGGACGGTGGAATCCGCTAGCGTGAAGGCTCATAATGAGTTCTTCCAGTCGGTGGAGGATCAATCCTTCCAGTTCCGTACCTTGACGGCCCGGTTGAACGTGGATCTGGATATCCCCGGTAAGCAAATGAGCTCTCGGGTGGATATGAAGATGGTCAAGGATAGTGCTTTCCAGCTGTCGGTACAGCCATTTCTCGGGATTGAGATCTTCCGTATCGAGTTGAGCCGGGATACGATCAAGGTGGTAGACCGCATGAATAAACGCTATATGATCGAGAATTATTCCAATTTGCAAGGGCAGACTCCGATCGAGTTCAACTTCTACAATTTGCAGGCTCTTTTCACGAATCATCTGTTTATCCCGGGGGAGCAGGGCGTTTCCCGTAAGCATTATAATCGGTTTAAGCTGAATCAAGAAGGTCCGGTAGCCGAGATCAAGACAAAGGATGCCATGGGGCTATTCTATACCTTTAAGGCGGACGGCGAGGAGAAACTTCTCTCTACCTATGTAGCGGACCCTTCCGATCGTTATGCCTTGCAATGGCTGTACGAGGATTTTCGCTTGGTGGATCGGCAGCCGTTCCCGATGTTGATGGATGTGCAGGTGTTGAAGAACGGGAATCCCGAGGGTGGGGTGAAGATACATTACTCCCGTATCCAGCTGGACGAGCCGCTCAAGTTGGATTTCTCGGTTCCTTCTAAATATAAGCGTATTACCTTTGCGCAAGTATTGAAAACGATTACGAATCTGAATCAATAATCTATCATGAGGCACGTCTGGATCGTTCTATTGGCATTGTCTTTATCTACCGTGGTTTACGGTCAGAAATCCGCCGCTGTCCGTCAGTTGGAGCAGCAGCGCAAGGAGGCGTTGGCCGATATCGAGGAGACGAATAAATTATTGCAAGAGACGGCCCAGACCGCTAAAACTTCCCTGAACCGTTTGAATCTACTCTCCAAACAAATTCTTTCCCGTAAGAAAGTCATCAGTTTATTGAATCAAGAGCTGGATGAGATCGAGAAAGATATCTTGAATATCCAAGGCCAGTTGCGCACCTTAAAACGGGAACTGGGCGATAAGCAGACGAATTACGGTAAATCGATGCGAGGGCTTTATAAACGCCATAGCTCGCAAGATAAATTGTTGTTTATCCTATCCGCCGAGAGTTTCTCTCAATCCATGCGGCGTATGCGGTATTTACGGGAATATGCGGATTGGCAGAAGCGGCAAGCGAATGACATCGTTGAAAAGCAGGCCGAGATCAGCCGTAAGCAAGCTGAGATGGAGAAGACCCGTGCCGAGAAACGTGCCCTTTTAGGAACTCGTCAAGAAGAGAGTAAGAAGCTAGAAAGTGAGGAAGCTTCTCAGAAAGAAGAAGTCCAGCTATTGAATAAGAAGCAAAAGGATTTGAGGGCGGATCTCCAAAAGAAGCATCGTCAAGCCGAGGCTTTGAATCGGCAGATCGAGAAACAGATCGCCGAGGAGATCGCCCGTGCCGAGGCAGAGGCCAAAGCTGCCCGTGAGCGTCGTGCCCGTGAACAAGTTACCGAGGAGGATAAGACCGTACCGGAAAGTAAGAACGAGCCGATCCGTGAGGAACGAGTGGCGGATACGAAAGGGGGTTATGCGATGACAAAGGCGGAGAAGCAATTGTCCGATCATTTCGCGAATAACCGGGGACGCTTGCCTTATCCGGTGGCCGGAAGACATGCGGTTGTCGCTACATTCGGCGAGCAACAGCATCAGGAGTTGAAATATGTCCGTACCAGTAATAGTGGTATCGATATCCAGACCTCACCCGGAGCGGATGCCCGCACGGTATTCAATGGAGAGGTGACGCGTGTGTTCGTGGTGCCGGGGTACAATAATTCCGTCATCGTTCGTCATGGTAACTACTTGACGGTTTATAGTAATTTGAGTCAGGTATATGTAAAAGCGGGTGACCGAGTCTCTACCCGCCAAGCGATCGGAAGGATCTATTCAGACCCGGAAGATGGTAATTCCACGATCCTCCATTTCCAATTGTGGAAGGAGAAGACGAAGCTGGATCCGCAGCCGTGGCTGGAATAGTATTCCTTAAATCATATGTGATATGGACGAGCAAAATCTTATTATATACAATACCGAGGATGGTAAGGTAAAAGTTGCTTTGATGGCGAAAGATGGCCAAGTCTGGATGAATCAAAATCAGTTGGCTGATTTGTTTGCCACCTCCATCCCCAATATCAATATTCATATAGCCAATATATTGAAAGAAGGGGAGTTGCGGGAGGATCAAGTTATTAAGTATTATTTAATAACTGCGGTTGATGGAAAAGAATATAAGGTCAAGTTCTATTCGCTGGATATGATCTTGGCGATCGGGTTCCGGGTGCGTGGTAAACGGGGAACCCAGTTTAGGATATGGGCGAACCAACATCTGAAAGAGTACATGGTGAAAGGCTTCACCATGGATGATGACCGTCTGATGAACCCGGATGGAAGACCTGATTATTTTGATGAGCTATTAGAAAGAATCCGCAGGATACGTGCCTCGGAAAAGCGGTTTTACCAAAAGATACGCGACCTGTTGAAGCTTAGCAGCGACTATGACGCTACGGACAAAGCGACCCAGATGTTTTTCGCCGAGACTCAAAATAAGCTCCTATATGCGGTTACCCATCAAACGGCGGCGGAGATAATCGTGTCGCGTGCGGATGCTTCTTTACCTAATATGGCATTGACCTCATGGAAGGGAGAGGTCGTAAGGAAAGGTGATGTCTTTATCGCCAAGAACTATTTGAAATCGGATGAAATAGATATGTTGAACCGATTGACCGTGTTATTTTTGGATTCCGCCGAAATGCGGGTGAAGGAACGTAGGGACTTGACGTTGAGTTATTGGCGGGATAATGTAGACCGGTTGCTTGAGTTTCAAGGGAAAGATGTCTTAAGAGGATTAGGGCGAATCTCCAACAAGCAAATGGAGCAGATCGTTGGAAGAATATATGACCGCTTCGACCAAGAGCGTAAGAATGCGGAGGCTATCCAAGCGGATAAAGAGGATTGGGATGACTTGAATGATTACGTCAAGGATTTGGGGGAGAAGAAAAGATAAAAAGACGAAACTGAATCCGCAGCTGAATCCGCAGCCGTGGTTGGAATGACCCTAAAATGCCCATCGTGATTGAAGATGTGTCATCTTGCGTGCCATTTCATATTTTGACACACCTCTATTATGAGCAAGAACAAGAGAAGACTTTTATTTTTCGCCTTCGCCTCACGGCTGATCGAGGCGAGACGCCGGGCCGGGCGGGATAATACGGCCGATTTGTATCGCACGACCCGTAACCGGGTCTGCCGTTTCACGCATGGAAAAGAGCTGGACTTACGGGAACTGACTCCCGATTGGGTCGCCCGCTTCGCCGTCTCGCTGCGGGCCGAAGGACTGCGGCCGAACTCCGTGCGTACCTACCTGAGCAATTTGCGGGCTATTTATCACCAAGCTTGTCGGGAGGGGCTGATCCCCCGTCCCGCCATCTCGCCTTTCGAGGGGCTGTTGCCCCGGAAGGAACGGGGCGGATCGAGGGCGTTGGACGAGAAGACGCTGAAGGAGATCGCCGCCTTGCGTCCGGAGGGAACGGACCGGAGAGGTGGGCTGGCGTTGGACCTCGCCCGTTTCTCGTTGCTGGCCTACGGGATGCCTTTCGCGGATCTGGCTCGCTTGACATCCGATAACATTCAAGCTGACGAGATCGTCTATCGCCGGAAGAAGACGGGGGCATTGATCCGTGTCGGCATCACCCCGGCGATGCGGGGGCTGATCGGTAAGTACTCTGCGGAGGGTTCCCGCTATCTTTTCCCCATCCTGCCGGCAGGTCGTAACGTGGGACACGAAGAGTACAAGGCATTGCTCCGTGCCTACAACCGCACGCTAAAAGAGATCGGCGCCTCGCTCACCACGCCGGTGCGCCTTACCTCGTACACGATGCGCCACAGCTGGGCGACGAACGCTTACCGCAAGCACATTCCTCTTTCCGTCATCGGCCAAGCCCTTGGGCACACCTCGGAACAAACGACGAGGCACTACCTCGCCGCCTTGGACCAATCCGAGCTGAACCGGGCGAACGAACGTGTGACCGGGGAGATCGAGAGGCTCTTGGCCTCCGGGTAGGACTGACCCTTATGCCGGACATAAGGGGAGAAGGGCCAAAACAGGTCGTTTATCCTTTCCGCACCACCATTTCCGGAGTAAGGCACTCGCAAATATACAGAAAAATTAATAAGATCCCCCTCTTTTACTTAAAATTAGCCAATAGAAAATGAGAGGGCATGGAAAAAGCATGTCCTAAGCAATCTATATCCTACGTTTTCTCGCCCGCCAAAGGCTCAAAAAAGTAATTTTACTATCATTTGTCTCCCTTTCAAGGTTAAATTCGTGTACTCCGTGTGTTTCGTGTTCCTTCTCCCCTTATGTCCGGCATAAGGTAACCCGGATGAGCATGTGCCGATGAAGTGAGTCGTTAATCTAATATCAATTTTAAACACACAAGAAGTATGGCAGGAAAAATCATTCTAAACGCCGATCTGTATGACAACGTGTTGACCGAGAGACCGGGCGATTATGTAGCCAAACCCCGTATCACCGGCACTTACCGCAACACGGACGTGGCCGCTGACATCGTAGCCGAACGTACCGAGTATCGTCCGGAAACAATCGTAAACATCCTCACGCTGGCCGATCAAAAGAAGGTGCAGGCCGTGGCCAACGGCAAAAGCCTCGTGGACGGCTTCGGCCAGTACCTACTCAACCTCTCGGGATCGTTCGAGGGGGAGTCTCCCAGTTTCAATCCGGAGATACATGCCGCGGGCGTTACCTTCACCCCCGGCAAATCCTTGTTGGAAGCCTTGAAGAACATCACCTTCAACTTGAATAAGGCCACGACAGGCCCGGTAATTAACCAAGTGACCGACGTGCGCACCAAAAGCGTGAACCTACAGATCACCCCGGGCAAAAACGTCATCATCAACGGGGCGAACCTCCTGATAAAGGGCGACAACCCGGCCAACGGCGTCTTCTTCACCAAGGACGAGGAGGGAGCTATGCCACAAAAGGTGGAGTTCTTCTCCCGCAGCACCACGTCGGAGCAGATCGTGGAGGTGCCCGAGGGATTGGCCGACGGGCAGTACAAGGTAAGCATCACCACGCAGGCGGGAGCTAGCTACAGCCTGTTGAAAGAGCCTCGCACCTACGTATTCCCGATCCTTCTCACCGTGGGCAAGCTGCCCGAGGGCGGCGGCGACAGCGAGAGCCCGGACGAGATCTGATCCGGTCTCCCCATCGAAGCCTCGTTCGATACCTATGCCGGTCTCCCGAGCGGCACCCATGTCGATCGAGGCTTCGACATAGGTATCGATCGGGGCATCAACCAGCCACTCGATCCCCCGATCGACACCATACCCATGAATAAATGTTAAAATCATATTCACTTTTAAATTCACAACGTATGAGAAAACAATTTTTACTAATGCTGATCCTCTGCCTCACGGCCTCGATGGCGTGGGCGGAACGGATCGACGTGGCCACGGCCCGCAAGGTAGCGGAGAGCGTGGCGCGACGAGAGGGCGCGACCAGCGGCCTACGCTCGGCAGGCGAGTTACCATTGGTGTACGCCGCCGCCCCCGGGCAGAGCGGCTCGGCCCTGCGTAGCGGTGCGATGGAAGGTGCCGCAGACTACTTCGTGTTCAACTTCCCCGGCGGGAAGGGCTTCGCCATCGTGGCGGGCGACGACCGCGTGCGCCCCGTATTGGGCTACTCCGACGAGGGCGGTTTCGACCCGGATAATTTGCCGGAGAACCTCTGCGGCTGGCTGGCCGGTTATCAAACGCAGATCACTTGGGCAGTAAACAAGGGGATGGAAGCGACCCCGGAAATCGTCGCCGAGTGGAGCCAACTGTTGAGCGGGACGGCGTTGAGGGCTTCCACAACGGGAGAGAAACTGATTCAAACAGCGAACTGGAATCAAAGTGATCCGTATAACCGGCAAACACCGACAATAGGTGGGCAGCATACAATAACTGGTTGCGTAGCTACGGCTACCGCCATCATCATGCGCCATCATCAATACCCAACGACTGCTGTTACAGGAGGTGTAAACAGTTATGACCCCTCCCGGATAACAGGGAAAACCTATGATAGAGCCTCTTTCCCTGTTAGTTACGCACCGTACGACTGGACTAATATGCCATTGGATTATCCCAGCTCTCCCACTACGGCGCAAGCGAATGCCGTATCTGCCTTGATGTGGAACATCGGGGCGAATATCAATATGGGATATACATTAAATGAGAGCGGTGCCTCTACAAGTTTGGCCGTGGCTAAGTTGCATCAACTGTTCGGGTACGGAAACGAGCTGCGGCTTGTGCGGAAACGCGATTTCACGTGGGAGGATTGGTATCAATTGATCCGGACAGAGATAGATAATAATCGTCCGATCCTTTACGATGGACAAAGCCAAACCGGTGGTCATGCCTTTATCTGTGATGGATATGCGGATGGAAACTATTTCCATTTCAATTGGGGATGGGGCGGTTATGGAAATAATTATTGCTTGCTAACCGTGATGACTCCTGGAAATGGAGGCTCATCCTATAATTTGGATAACTCGATGGCGATCGGGGTCAAGCCTCCTGCTGCCGGCGAGCAACACGTAAAAGAGATACGCTATACGGATCTTTACACGACAATAGCCTCATTACCTGTAGGAAAGACGTTCCAGGTTAACATTGAATTCGCCAATACCGGAAATACGAGTTTTAACGCTTTGATCAATATGGCGATCGTAGATGCTTCCGGTGCTTGGAAACAGAATATCGGAGAAAACTCGAATTGCTTCTTGGATTTTGAGGAGACGTATTATCATGGGTATTCCAAATATAGCCAAGCATTTGTTTGTACCTTGCCAAATGAGTTATCAGCCGGAGAGAAGATACTTCCGGTATATTCACTTGACAATGGTGCCACATGGAAAATCATGGGCAAGGCTCAGGAGGCCCCGATCTGTATCAACATGAAAGGAACTATCCTGGAGGGTGATGATCCTGATAACCCCACGATGCAGAAGATGGAAGCCCAATTGGATTGGAATGCTTTCGATAGAGTGCTACTGTTGGCCTCCGGGTTGGATGAGTCCACGAATCAGTTACTCGACCACAATACACAGAGGATCAATTATAAGTTCCGGAATGCGAATGAGGGAGTCATCATGCACTTTACCTTCCCTAACCTATCCGCTTGGTCTAAACATATCAAGATGTATTATGCGATCAATAACGATATTCGGGGTGAGAATAAAGGAACTGCCATGACTATCGACACAAACGGTGAGGCTAAGATACCGGTCTCTTTAGATCAGATGATGGATCCTAAATTTGGCATTAGCCTGCGAGTTCTCTCCGATAAGGTCGGTAAGTTAGATTATAGCCTGCGATTGTTTGCGGAATCCAATCCACAAATGCCTTTAACAGAGGAAAAAGATAAGCAGATGACGTTCATTCCTATTCCCGATTATGGAATCGATCCGAATCCGATTCGTGGAATCATAGGGGAGGATGTCGATTTCAAATTACATATACGTGATTTGGATGCGTCTTTGCTCTCTAACAATATGAGGTTATCTCCTAGTATTTATTCAAGTGTAGATTTGGGCGATATAGAGTTGTATCATGTGGAAGGGACGAAAGAAAGCAAAGTGGAGTTAAATAAGACTGCCTTTACGGGGCAATATTCTTATTATGAGGGGTATATGGAAATCGGAAAGCCAGTTGTTGGGCAAACGTTTACTTTCCGCTTAAAGAATGTCAATCAAGAGGTTGGGGCGGTAAATGGCAATTGGGCTTCTATCCGCATAGCCTTGATGACAGAAGATTATGTAGATATCCCAAGTAACAATAACCACTCGAGTATAGTCTTTACGCAAACGGCTCCTAAAGTACATGGCATCACGTATAATTTGGAAAACTTATTGTTAGATTATAGCCGATCTACGGTTGAAGATGGTAAAGGATTATCGCTTCGATTGATTCCTAAAACAGGATATAATCTTCCTACTGAGGTGGAGATAAAGATGGGTGAACACATCTTGATTCCATCGGAAGGGTATTTTTACAATAATGGTCTGATAACAATTTATTCTGTTAGCGACGATGTCACAATCACGGCGAAAGGCGTAGAGAAACCGGTACCAACTTATCAGGTGACAGTCAACGTAACCAATCTTCCGGAGGTAACCGCCGAAGCTGTCAAGGAGAACACGAATTTGACACTGACATTGCGAGCAAGTGACACTTACGATTTACCCGGGGAGATTGCCGTAACTATGGGAGACGTCACTCTCAAGCAAGGAGAAGGATACACCTATGACCCAAGTACGGGTATAGTGGTTGTCAAGGAGGTGACAGCTGAGATCGTGATCACGGCGATAGGAAAGAAGAAACCGGTCTACTTCTTGGTGAAACAGGAATTGACTAATCTGACATCAGACAAGGCCGACGAAGTGAAAGTGTTGGAAAATACAAAGCATGAGTTGACCTTGAAAGTAACGGCTGATTATTACAAGCTGCCGGGTGGTATCAATATCTATGATGCCGATAACAACTCATTTACAGATTTCAATTATGATAGGGCGACTGGAAAGGTGACGATCAATAAGGTTACTTCCAACCTCACGATCAAGGCTACCGCAATCGATGACCGTCATTATGATGTGGTATTTGATATGGAGGGCGTGAAAGCTAATCCTACTGCGGTTGGACCGTTCGAGATCAACGCCACACCTGAGTTCGCTGTGACTTTCTCTGCGGAAGAAGGTTACACATACGATGGTGCGATCACTGTGAGGATGGGTGATCAGGCTCTTACAGCTGGTACAGATTATACCTATGCGGAGGGAACTTTCAAACTGAACGTGCCGCTTACCGCTACCTTGACCATCACCGCCAAGGGCGTGAAGAAGCAGTACTCAATCACGGTTACTTTTACCAATCTATCATCAGATATCACGCTCAGTGCCGTGGCTCATGGAGACCCATTATCCTTCAATATTATGCCGGATGAAGGTTACAACTTGCCGAAGAGCATTGAGGTGAAGATGGGTGGTACACTATTGACCGCGGGTGAAGGCTACGCTTACAACAAGGCGGACGGAACGGTATCCATCGAGAAAGTGACAGGTGCTGTAGAGGTAATAGCAGAGGGTGTATTGAAGACCTACGAGGTGAAGTTGAACTTGACGAACCTGACCTCCGGCTTTATCGCTGGTACGAAGGTTAAGCATGGAGAATCGTTGGAGATCCAGTTGATTGCTAAAGAAGGTTATCAACTTCCGAAGATAGTCTCCGTAATTATGAGCGGGAAACCGGATACGAATTTTATGTACGAGAATGGCAAGATCTCTATCTCCAAGGTATTAGGCCCGATCGAGATCACCGCCGTAGCGGATAAGGTCTACAATGTTGAGGAGAATGTGGAGAACTTGACAATCGAAGCACCGAAGAACGTCGTGGAGGGCGAGACTTTCATCGCTACGCTGAACGTCGCTTCCGGTTACCACCGGCCATACGCAATCAATGTCGTTATGAATGGTCGCCTGTTGAGAGCTGATGAGTATTCTTATAATCATGAATCCGGTAAGATCGAGATCAAGAACGTGAGCGGCCCGATAACGATCTCGGCCAAAGGTATCCAGGACGGTTACTTCGAGGTAGTGCTTAACCTCGCCAACCTCACTTCCGAACCGACTTCCTTCGAGCCGCAGGCCAAGGACAGCAAGATCGAGCTTACCTTGAAGCCAAGCTCCGGCTACGAGCTTCCTAGAGGCGTTACCGTGAAGATGGGCGATGCGACTCTTGCCGCCGGTACGGATTACGCTTACGACCGCTCTACCGGCAAGTTCACGCTGGAGAAGATCACCGGTACGCTGGTAATCACGGCATCCGGAGACCGCATTCCCGAGCCTGAACCCGAACCCGAGCCAACCCCGACTACCTATACCGTGACGCTTCCGGTTGTAGAGGGAGCTACGATCTCTGCGTCCGGTTCTACGACCGTTACGGCGGGTAACGATTTCTCCTTCATCGTGGAGGTGAAAGCGGGTTATAACGCCGACAACATGGTAGTGAAAGCCAACGGTACGACACTTACGCCGGATGCGAACGGTCGCTATACGGTCGCTAACATCCGTAGCAACGTAGTCGTAACCGTAACCGGTATCGTGAAAGACGATAACCCGACAGCGAACGAGACGATCAACTCCGATGAATTGCGTGTATGGGCCTCCAAAGGTCGCCTATTTATCCAGACACCGGTAGCCGATACGGCCTATATCGTCGCTTTCGATGGCCGTGTGTACAAGACCCTGTCCTTGTCCGCCGGCGAGTACACGGAAGCGATGCCGCAAGGCTCCTATATCATCCATATAGGCAAGCGATCCTATAAACTGAACTTCTAAACGCTAAACACAAAACGAGGGTGTCGCCACTCATATCTCAGGCGCACCCTCGAACCTAAAGGAGGTGTGGCGAACACCAGTATATACCGGCTTGCCACACCTTCTTCTGATACATACTCCAATAGTCTGATTAACAGAGATAAATATATGGGTTATTCTAAGAACATAGGCAAAAGTAGCCTAATATCGTTACAAAACATAGGCAAAAATGGCTTAATCTTATCGCAAAACATAGGCAAGTAGGGAAGACTTCACTCGTTTAACGCTCGTTCAATACGTTGTATAACCCATTCAGGTCGTCGGCACCTACCAAGTCTACGCCTTCCTTGATGAAGAAGCGTTTGAACTGCTCGGTATCCGGGGCACCCCACCAACGGAATAGTTTTCCCTCATCGTGGACTTTCCGGATGATCTCACGCATCTTCTGTAGTTGGTCGGCGGGCATCTCACCTTCGCCTTTCCATGTGAAGAAATCGGAGTAATTATCGCTTATGACCGGGGCGAGGGAAGCAGGGATGCCCTGTCCCAGATCCTTTATTTGTCCGTCGAGGAAGGTGAAGCGGCTGTTCTCTTTCGGCAGGCTGTTCTTCGGACGGTCGCCGGAAAGGAAGAAGAGGACGGCACCTTCTTTATATTCGCCGTTATCGACGGAACAGAAATATTCCTTGTAAGGTTCCATCTGTTTCTTTAATAGCTTGTACATCTCTTCGCCTTGTGCCTTGCAATCCACCATTAGGTAGAAAGGACGATCGCTACCGGGATAGACCTTACCTCCATTCGCTTGTATGCGGGCCACGAGCGGCTTGAGGTATAGGTTCTCGAAGGTAATGGCCGGGTTGGGTTCCGGGCGATCATGGCAAACGAATAGCTCGCCATCGATCAGCCACAGATCGGCCTCCACGCAGTTGAAGCGGAAGGACAAGGCATCCAGCAGAGGTCTCTCCCGCCAGTAATCATTGTGCGAGAAGGCGTTGTAATGAATCGCGGAGGAGGCTTTCTGAATCGTCTGCTCCGTGGTTGTCTCCGCCACTTGAACTGTGTCCGATCCCTTCGGGGAGGAGCAAGCCGTACAGAGGGCGAGGGAGGTGATAAATAAGGATAGAATCTGTTTCATATACGAATTGTTTTTTGAGTTTAGTTGTAGAGACGGGGCGTGCCCCGTCTCATCCCAGCAAAATGGTAACTTAAAGATACTATCAGTCGGCGCTGAGACGGGGCACGCCCCGTCTCTACAACTGAATGTTTATGGATTTGCTGTCTTATACGGTTTGCGTGCCGGGTTTTACGTTAGCCGTCTTCTGTTTGTCGCCCCAAAGGACGGTTAGTTCCAAGGGGACGTCGCTGGTAATTTCTACCTGCGGCTCTTGGGTAGCGGAAGAACGGGCCTTGACTTTGATCGCTACCAGACCGTCGAGGCCGAAAGGATAACGGTCGATACCATAAGCCTCCGTCAAGTTCACGTCTACGGTCAATTTCTTCTCGTACACATTGGAGCGGATGCCAAAGATTTGCTCGATCAAGCCGGAGATTGGCGCCAGTCCGCCCCAACCCACGAAATTCGGGCGGGCCATGAAGCCCGGCTCCTCATGTTCCGGGGCGTAGTATTCCCAGAACGTTCCGGTATTCTTATACACCTTGAGGACGTTATCGTAATGGTTGCGTGCGATCTCGTAAGCCAATTTACGATAGCCTTGTTGCAATAGGCCGGTAATCACCATATAATTCGCTCCCGGCCATACGCCACCCTGCCAGTAGCGGCCGTTATCCTTGTATTTAGGATGGTTGGCGGCAAGGGAAGGGATGCGGTGCAGGCGGTTGAATGTCTCCTTGTTATCCAGCTCGGCCACGAAAGCATCCATGCGTTCCTTGGACAGGACATCGGTCAATAAGGCCCAGTACGCGTAGATTCCCTTGGTGGAGGAAAGGCTTCCGTCGGCGTATTGATCGAAAAGGAAATGTTCCTTCTCGTCCCATAGGTTCTCGTTGATGTACTTCTTTAGCATCTTCTGCTCGTCCTCGAACTCCTCGATCTCCTGCCAACGTTCCAGATAGAAACCCATCTCAAGCAGATGCCCGGCGGTGAAGTATTGTTGCAAGCAAACGTCCAGCCAGATCATATGGCCGTGGCTGTATATCGGGTTGTATTTCGGTTCCACCCGGGGCATGTTGTCCATGCCGGTACCCCAACCGCTGGTCCAATACGTACCGTTGCGCCACGTATGGTTTAGCTTCAACCATTTATAATAAGCGCAAAGGGCGGGGAATATCTTGTGCAAGCGGTCTATATCGCCGAACTGCTTGTAATAGACGATCTCGCTCCAGGGAAGGATGTTCGGCCCGGTACTGGTCGGGTCGTAACGCTCGAAACAATCCGCTCCGTCCGCCTTGATCTCCCGGCAGATGAAACCGTCCGGATGTTGTTTGGCGTAGAAATTATCTAACGTACGCTGGAAAGGGAAGAAACGGGTACCGAAACGGGCGAACATCATCATGAAAGCGGAGTCCCACATGAATCTGTTACCGTTGTAGGCGACATCGAGGTAACTACATACGAAACCGGAATCCGGTTCCGGTGCCTTGATGTTGCCGATGCCGATTTGCCAAGCCTTCCAATACATCTCGATCTCTTTCTCGTGTCCGCTCCAAGTCGGGTTCGGCAGGATTTGCTTGGCCTCCTCGAAGGTACCGGGCGTGATGGTCTCCGGTCTCGCTGTCCGGAACTCGTTCTCGGTCACGAAGGGTTCCTTCAGGTAGGTGTTCTTGTAAGGAAGATTGTATTTGGGTCGTTTCTCTTCCATTATCTCTTGCGCTAAAAGGTTCCCGGCGGGAACGGAGGCTGCGCCTGCCGCTAGAAGGGATTGCTTTAAGAAATTTCGTCTTGTTGTCATTCTTTATGATATTTATTGGGAGAGAGGGAGAAGGCGTGCCTCCATCGGTGAACACAGTCCTCCCGCCCGGGTACCGTAGTACTGCTACCCAAGTACTGCTGTCCCACTAGCCGAGTACTGTTGTCCTCTCGGTCGAAGTACTGCGGTACTTGGGCAGGGGTACTGCTGTACCTAGCCGGGAGGATTGCGGTACCTGACCGGTGGGATAGCGGCCTGTTATACTCTCCATCGGATGAATACTGTTTGATTATAGATTCAAAAGCTTTTTGATCTTCCAGAAGATATCCGTATTCTCGAAGATACCCGTGAAGTTCTCGGCGCCCGGGCCGAAAGCGTAAACGGGAACCATGACACCGCTGTGGCTACCGGTGGAGAATTTACAGACGATACGGCCCTCGTTCAAGTCGCCGTCCACGAGGGTAAGGCCACCGGTCTCGTGATCGGCGGTTACGACAACCAATGTCTCACCGTCTTGGGCGGCCCATTCGAAGATACGTCCGATCGTACGGTCGAAATCATGTGTCTCTTGCATCAACAGGTCGATATCGTTGAAATGTCCGTAATCATCCAATTGGGAACCTTCTACCATCAGGAAGAAACCTTCCGGGTTTTGTCCCAGCAGATCGATCGCTTTCATCGAGGCACGTGCCAAGAGATCGCCTCGCTCGGCGGGAAGCGGAGTGTCTACGGTATCGGTAACGCAGAATACCTTTCCTTTTTGAATCTTGGCCAGTTCCTCCCAGCTACGGGGAGTCTGGTAACCTTTTTCCCTTAATTCCTTGAACAAATCGCGACCGTCCGTACGGTTCTCGAATAGTTTGGAGCCGCCGCCGAAAACGTAATCGACGCCGCAGTTCACGTAATCCGCTACGATCTCGGCCTCGGCGTCACGATCCGTATTGTGGCAGCAGAAGTCGGCGGGCGTAGCGTCCCATAGACGACAGGTAACGGCGATGCCGCTTGAGAGGCCTTTCTTATTCGCCAAGGTAGCCAAAGATTCCAAGGGCTTGCCTTCCGGGTCTACGCCTACCATATGGTAGTTCGTTTTATGGCCGGTGGCCAGTGCCGTGCCTCCGGCTCCGGAGTCGGTGATGAGGCGGTTGGCGCAATAGGTTTTCGAGAGGCCGGTGTATTGGGAGTTGTCCAGCCAGAGCTTACCCCGGTTGGCGGTCCATGCGGAATACATGTGCATGAGGCTCATACCGTCGCCGATCATGAGGATCACGTTCTTTATTTTCTTTCCGGTAGGGGGGACTAGTTTCTTGACCTCGTAAGGTTTCTCTAGTACATACGTTTGTTCTTTGTCTCGGCGATTTTGTGCCGCAACCTCCGGAACGATCATGCCGGATAGCAGGATGGCTAAGGCAGATAGTACGGATAGAGTTGTTCTTTTCATATGATTCTGTATTTAATGATATATCTAATTTATTTGGTTGTAGAGACGGGAGGCCTATCTCTACAACTGGGTATTATCAATTTATATAAAGGTTTTCTGTAGGGATTGCGCCTGGTTTGGACATGCTTGGCGTACACCAGTTCCAGCCTAGGTACTCACCCTCGTAATCCTCGAAATAATGCAAGGCGAAAGGGTGGTAGCCTTTTTGTAAGGGGATACGTCCGGTTGCGTCGATAGCGGCGTGGGAGGCATCATTGTCCACGACCTTTTCTTTGCCGATATAAAGAACACTACCGTCGTCTGAGCGGGTACTGAACTTATAGATACCGTCTTCCGGGGCGTATATATATCCGGTGAAGATATAGCCGAAATGATCCGGCAGCTTGGCGTTCAAGATAGAAGGCTCAGGCATCGTTCCGGTCTCGACTACCTTTGCCTTTTGCAAATCGGCTACCCATTGGAACTCTCCTTCGTAATAAGTATAAGCTACCCCATGCTTCGTAGGCTGTATGGATAATGCGGGGCGTAATACGGCTTTTGTCGCTTGGATCGAGTACGTGCGGCTGGGTACGAATCCCTTTTTATATCCTTTGGCTTTAATGGTCGTGGTCTCTTTTAAGACGAATGGCTCGCTGTATACCGGAGCATTCTCATCCGGTTCCGATCCGTCAAGCGTATAATGGATAACGGCCTCGGGTGTCGTGGATTTTAGTTCCGCCGTAATCTCACTTTCAAACAAGTCCAGATCATTCGCTATGTAAGGGATGGAAACGGTAGGTTGTTCCGTATAGGAATAGGGAGCGTACTCGGGAGCGGTTCCCCAACGCTTGTCCGGTGTCGTCGAGAGCGTAAAGTCCAGTGTACCTCCTTGCATCAACTGGTCGTACGTGATATAGCAATGCTTAATCTCTTCTCCATTCAGCGATACGCTCGTGATGTATTTATTCTTTTCCGGTTGGTTTGCCGTGACTGTCAGTGTCTTTCCGTTTCCAAGTTTCACGGTCGCCTTATCGAAGAGCGGTGTAGTCAGGATAAACTGGTTGCTACCCGGACAAACGGAGTAGAAACCAAGGCTGCTCAACAGGTACCAAGCGGACATCTGCCCGCAATCCTCGTTACCGATAATCCCCTCGGGAGTCGGTTGATACATCTCATCCAACAGGCGGCGGGTCCATTCTTGCGTTTTCCACGGCTCGCCTACGTAGCTGTACAGGTAAGCCATGTGGTGGCTAGGCTCGTTGCCATGCGCATATTGACCGACCAGTCCTGTAACGTCTACCAGATCGCCGACTACCTCGGAGGTGACTGTGAACAAGCTATCCAACTCTGCGATGAACGCCTCTTTACCCCCGAACAACTGGGTTAATCCATATACGTCATGCGGCGTAAAGAAACGATACTGCCAGGCCGTAGCCTCCGTATAGGAACGCCCGATGGCGAACGAATCGAAAGGAGTCTCCCAATTCCCATCCTGCCGTTTGCCCCGGAAGAACCGGGTACTACCGTCGAATACGTTGATAAAATTCTGGGAGCGCTTGATGAAGGTCTCATAATCATCCATATGTCCTAAAGCTTTCGCCATTTGTGCGATACACCAATCATCGTAGGCGAATTCCAATAAACAGGAAACCGATTCTTTCTTGATATTCGTCGGGATGAAGCCTTCCTTTATATAATAATCCGCTCCTTTCTTATTCTTCTCCGCTGAAATTTTCATCGCTTCGAGAGCATGTTCTGCGTCATATCCGCGAATACCTTTCAAATAAGCGTCCGCTATAATCGATGTGGAGTGATAACCGATCATGGTTCCAGTCTCGCCCGCCGATAAGGGCCACAACGGAAGTTCGCCGCTGGCGTCGTACATATCCAAGAGAGACTGTACCATATCATTCACCAAGGTAGTATCCAACAGAGTCATCATCGGATGCCAGGCCCGGAAGGTGTCCCAAGTGGAGAAGGTGGAGAATTGGCGGCGACCTGCCGGGATCGTCGCTACGCTCATGTCGTGACGGCGGTATTGTCCGTTCACGTCGCTCGCTATATTCGGGATGATCTTGCTATGGTATAGCGCCGTGTAGAAATTCGTGCGCTCGGCTTCTGTGCCTCCTTCTACCGTGATAGCGTCCAGCTCTTTCTCCCAGTCGGAGCGTGTAGCTTGATGGATGGCGTCGAAATCAAAGCCATAGGAATCCGTCTCTTGCACAAGGTTCAGACGGGCGTTCTCCTCATTTACGATCGATACCCCGACTTTGCAAACGATAGGCTTTCCGGTAGTCGTATCGAAGGTAAGTACGGCTTGCTGTTCGGAAGGTTGTTCCATGGAAGAGAACGGTTGCGAGAACCTCGCTACAAAGAAGACATATTGATTGTCTACCCAGCCCCGGGTACGCCGCATACCGGTAAGCTCATTCTCCCCGGTTTGCTTAACCCAGCCCTCGTATATATATTCGTTATCCAATAAATGGTCCATATCGATCACCAACGTAGCCTCTATCCCTTTTTTATAGGTATATCGGTGTATCCCGACATGCGGGGTCGTGGTAAGTTCCGCTAATACACCTGCTTCCTTGAGATTCACCGAGTAGTAACCTGGGGAAGCCTTCTCGTCCGAGTGCGAGAATACTAAAGGTGTCTGGAGAGACGGACGGAATAGGATATCGCCTAGGTCGATACACCCCGTACCGCTTAAATGGGTATGGGAGAATCCCATTAAGGTAGAATCGCTGTAATGATAACCGGAACAAGCGTCCCAGTTCCCTTTCCGGGTGTCCGGGCTTAGTTGGACCGCTCCGTAGGGAGCCGTGGCTCCGGGATACGTATGTCCGTGAAATCCCGTGCCGATAAACGGATCAACGGAATCGATGGGAGATTGGGGTACTTGGCTACAGGCTGTGAATAAGGCTATTATTCCTGTACACAAGCAAGAAGAAAGAGTTTGAATGAATCTCATGGTATATCTTTTGTTTAATATATAGTATACAATTGACAAAGGTAAACTACCTATTTGAGATATGTGTTTTTACCCGGTAGAAAATAACACGGGCTGTTTCATTTTCTGAGACAGCCCGTAATTGAATCTTATTCTTACCTTGATCGGTTTAAAGGAGCCGGTTAATATCCCTCGTTCTGCTTCAATTGACCATTCGATTTAGTAATCTCTTCACTTGGATACGGGAATACCATCATATGCGCTTGATAGGCGTTTTTGTTGGTGTAATCTTCGTAACCAATAACCGTGAATGCGGATTCCGGATTCGCCCTGTCTTCGTATCTACGGATACGTGGATGTGCGTTCAACTCTTTATCGGCCAATGTCTTTATGTCGGCATTGGAAGAACGGTTCCAACGCTTTAAGTCGAATAAATGATCTGTAAACTCAAATGCCAATTCACAACGGCGTTCGTGATATAGATCTTTCATCGTGGCGGTGCCGGCAAGCGGTGTCAAGTTGGAGCGTAGACGGATGCGGTTGATGTCTGCGGTTGCTTTATCGGCTTGTCCTGTCATTAAATATGCTTCGGCACGGAACAATAACATTTCTGCGAAACGGATGATCGGGAAATTGACACGGATCGTAGGCCAGTCTCCGTTAGCGCTCACGGCTCCTTCACCTACAGGGTCTGAGTATTTGAAAGCGTCCATGTATTTATTGATCATGAAACCGGCCTCAAGGTCGGAGGTAGACCAGAACTTGCGTGTCTCGCCGAAGAACGGGAACTCTTGGTTGTATTCCAAGATTGAGCGTACTAAACGGTCATTGCCTTTACCATCTTTCGCCATTTCTTCGTAGATGTCGTAAGAGGGCTTCATCTGCCCCCAACCATTATATTTGCCCCATCCTTTGTTCTCAAGGATAATGCCCGGGAATTCAGTACCGCCTGGTAGTGCGCCGCCGATACTCGGAATGGTCCAAAGATATTCGGCGTTCCAATAATCTTTCAAGTCTGACGAAAAGATCTCGGCGAATGTCGGGGCCAAATCACGATTGTAATTGCTCTCCAATTGATTGACCATCTCGATCACGTTGTTCCATTGGGTAGCATCCCATGTAGCCCAGTAAGCATAAGTTTTCGCTTTGAATGCCACAGCGGCAGCCTGATGTGCTCGGCCTCGGTTGTCAGCGTCATAGGATTCGAAGTTCGGAAGGTAGGCGATGGCCTTGTCCATATCTTCGATAATCAGTTTATAATTATCCATAACGGTAGCCTGCTGAGGTGGTATGGAGTTGTCGTAATCGTCGGGGAAGTCCTCGTAACGTACGAAAGGTACTCCTTGTTTATCGGTACCGTACCGGTAGGCTATCAGATAATGTGCCCAGCCGCGACTGAAGTAAGCTTCGCCCAAGCTGCGTTTCTCAACAGCGGTCAGCGTCGTTCCCTTTTCTTTCTTCACTAATTCTTGGATGATCCAATTTGCACGAGACATAGTAGAATACATACGGCTGAATACATCTCTTAGAGGAGATTCATCACCGGTATAGGCTAAGGTCGCCAAAGAGTTATAACCGCGTGTACGTCCCCAAACAATGTCGCATGCGGCTCCCTGTTCCCAAAATAATTCACGGCCGTAACAACCCTCTTGATGGAATCTTTCATATAATCCGTCAATGGCATCAATGGCCTGTTGATCATTCAAGAAATAGGAGGTTGTAGTTGCGTTTCCTTCCGGCTGAACGTCGAGGAAGTCGCTACAAGAGCTACAAACCAATGCGGATAATGCTAATACTGTAATATATCTTTTCATTTTGATCCTTTGTTAATATGAATATCTTTTAAAACACCCGGTTAGTATGTCAATTTGACTCCGACAGAGAATACGCGTGAAACTGGATACTTCAAGGCATCCCAACCTCCGGTTTCTGGGTCCATTCCTGAATAGTTCGTGATCGTGAAGAGGTTCTCACCACTAAGGTAAACCGACATCATGCTGTTGCGTTCTTGCAGGTGAGCGCATTTCCGGATAACATCACTCAAGTCATAGGATACGGTGAAGTTCTTCAAACGCAAGTAAGAAGCATTCTCCAAATACCAATCAGACGGTGTGCTAAAGTTGCTATTCGGGTCGTTTTTCGATAAGCGTGGAATATTCGATCCTGTATTCGACGGGCTCCAAGCGTTCATGATCTCTTTTGAGCGGTTGAAGTTTCCTTCTACATCACTTAGGGCCATATATTTGCCTACATATAAAGCTTGTGCTCCACCTACGCCTTGGAACATTGCGCTTACGGAAAGTTTTTTCCAAGTGAATCCTCCGGAGAATGAGAACGTAGTTTTAGGTGTAGCGCTACCGCAGTATTGACGGTCTTCATCATTGATAACTCCATCACCATTGGCATCGACGAATTTCAAATCGCCGGCTACAGCGTCCGGTTGGATTCGTTTTCCGTCTTTGTTTACATAAGCGGCTGCCTCCGCATCGCTTTGGAAAATGCCGTCGGTCTTGATCAGATAGAAGGAACCTAAAGGTTCTCCTTCTGCAGTTTGATACATATAAGGAAGGTTACGATACCTACCGTCACCCGTCCAAACCCCCGGAGTTCCGTCTGTATTCTTTACGCCAATATCAGAAACCCAGTTCTTCAAATAAGAAAAGTTTCCCGAAACAAAGTACGACCAATCTTTATTCACTTGTTGATTCCAATTGATTTGCGCTTCGAAGCCTCGGTTACGTATCTCGCCTTGATTGACTAACATGGCATCAATACCGATCGTTCCCGGCCAGTTCATCGTTTGCGACTGGATCAAGTTGAACGTGCGTTTGTCAAAATAGTCGAATGCCATGCTTAAGCGATTATCGAACATGTCCACATCTAGACCTAAATCCCATTGCTCGGAAGTTTCCCATGTTAAGTTGGGGTTTAATGCGGTAGAGTTATAGATGAAGTTACCCCAAATCTTGTTCGATTCTACGCCGTACTGTGCCTGTTCCGACCAATAATTCTTACCTAATAAAGCTGATTTATAATTGTAACCGATAGATCCTAGATTACCGACACGTCCCCAGGAAGCACGGATCTTCAATAAATTCAGTGTCTCGCTCTTCGGGAAGAAAGATTCGTTAGAAATTTTCCATCCGGCTGTTACGGCAGGGAAGTCGCCATAGTTATTATCTTTAGGTAGACGGCCTGCATAATCACGACGCCAAGAGGCTGTAACGAAGTAACGATCGTTGAATGAATAAGCTAGACGGGCGATCAAGGATACGTTTGCGTCAGGACCGGTCAAATAATCGGTTGCGGAAACGGAATTCGCATAGGATAGATATTGTAAGTAAGCGGATTCGTCAGATAAATCTTTTCCATTGACCTCTAATCCTCGCTTGCTGTAATGATCGGCCGTAGTGGATAGCAATACGCCTACAGTGTGCATGTCATTAAATGTATTGTCGTAAGTCAATGTGTTCTCCGTTTTCCATGCGTCTGCACGGTAAGTCGTTTCATCCAGATTATTTGTCAGAGAGGGTTTTCCCACCTCGTCACGAATCGGGCTGAAGTTCTTATATAGATTATTCTTCAGGTTGTAAGTGAAACGGCTCGTGAACTTCAAGCCGGTAACGATATTAGCTAGTTCCAAACTGGTCGTACTCCAGATGTCACTGGTTCGGTTATAGCGGTTTTCCGCTTTCAGCAAGCGAACCGGATTGACAGCGTCTCCGTGGATATCTGCGAAGTTGGAGCCATATTTGGCGATGTAATCTGGGTCTTCGGTCGTTGTTCCACCGTAAGTACCATCCAGCGGATTGTAAACCGTAGCGCTGGCAGGCATATACATAGCTGCCGCAACAACTCCCGTATAACCACTGTCGGTATCTTTTGAACGGCTTTCGTTGTTTTTCCAAACCACGTCTTCGGTGATAGTCACCCATTTATTCAGTTTGAATTTACCGTTGTAACGAAGTGAAAGATTTTTATTGAAAGTATTGACCAATACACCTTCATCATTATCGTAAGCAAATGAAACACGGTTGGAGGCATTCTCGGAACCTACATTCAAGGCTACGTTATGGCGTTGGTAGAAAGCGGTGCGGAATATCTCATCCATCCAGTTGGTACGTGTGGTACCTACCCATGGGTTCTTGGTCAAGTCCCAACCGGTTGGCAATGTAAGACCAGCGTTTGCGTAAGACAGTTTTCGCATCTCGAGTTGCTCTTCCGCATTTAACGGCTCGATTACGTTGCTAGCTTTACGAATACCGAAAGTCGCATCATAGCTCAACGAAGTCTTGCCCTCTTTCGCCTTCTTGGTGGTTACCAAGATAACACCGCCGGCTCCGGATTGCGCTCCATAGATAGCGGCAGAGGCAGCATCTTTTAAGACGACAATCGTCTCAATATCATTCATAGAGGCGATGGGTGCGCCGGGAACACCGTCAACAACCCACAATACGTTATCGCCATTCTGTGAGCCTTGTCCACGGATTACGATCGAGGGCGTAGCCGTCGGGTCTCCACCATTCGCTTGCACGGTAACACCCGCTAACTGCCCTTGCAACATACTTTCGGTAGAGGTAACCGGACGGGCCACCAAATCCTCTGTATTATTTAACACACCTACAGAGGCGGATAAGTCTTGTTTGCGTTGTCCGGCACCGTAGCCTAATACCACTACTTCATCTAGTTTCTGAGTATCTTCATTCAGTGTGATGTTGAAGGTTTTCTTTCCACTTACTGAGATACTTTGTGTCATGTAACCGATATAGCTGATTTCTAAGGTTGCGTTTTCCGGGACCTCTAATTGGAAATCACCATCCAATCCGGTGATTACGCCATTTGTAGTTCCTTTTACTACCACATTCGCTCCGATGACAGGAATGCCCGTCGGATCTTTAACGATACCGGAAATCTTTTTTGTACTTTGTTGTGTAGCATTCGCCTTGGCTGATGGCTCTTTACCGGAGTAGAGCATTACGATCCGGTCTTCAATCTTGTACTTGATCCCGGTACCACGGAACGCTTGGTCTAGAATAGCTTCGATCTTTTCATTCTCTGCTTTGACCGATACGTTGTTTACTCGTAAAGATTCCAAAGATGTATCGTATGAGAATACGATATCCGTTTGTTTTTCAGGGAATTAACCACTGTTTTGAGCGTGGTGTTGTTGAGTGAGAACTCAACGTCAAACCGTTGGTCAAATGCACTGGAAGTCGGAGCGGCTTGAGCTCCTGCGACCATACAGCATAAAGACATCCCTATACATAAACGTTTGACGCAGGCAAAATCATAAAAACTTTTCTTCATACTTTTGCTGTTTTATGTAAGATTAACATATAAATTCTTTCTCGTTCAGCATTCCTTTTTGCTTTTTTAAACCTTTGTCTTTTGCCTTTGGCAAAGTGATAAATGGCTTTATTTACTGTAAATCATGTCAAAAACAATAAGTTCTTCATAAACTTTGGAATTTTGTACGCTTTGTTATTTGGCGCAAAATTCGATAATTTTTGTCATATATTCACAAAGATCAAGGTTAACAAAAGATGAATAAAATGTTACAAACATGTTACCCTTGATTTAATGTACCCAGCAAAGAACTGTCGTTCTTTCCATTTACTTACTATATACAATCGGTAAAATGAAACTACCTATAAGAGGACGATTTTTTTGGATTTATATAATAATTTACTATTGAGGCTGAATACTAGCGGACATTCCTGTTATGTAAAAGAGTTGTTTCAATGCGGCCTCGGCTCCTTTTGAATACTTGAAAGAGAAGTTGTAACGACAATTTTCCAGCGAGGTGGTATTCATTTGGATTTTTATTTGATAGGTTTCTTCTAGGCATCTCAAAATCTCGTTGACTGTGACATTCGATAGTGATATCAAGCCAAAGCGCCATGAGGTAAGTGCGTTTACATCTACTTCCTCGATTTCTATATTCCCGGTCTTTTGTGAATATAGAGCTTGCTGTCCCGGGATCAATACGGCAAGATTATTTCCGGATTTGTCTTGTATCTGTACGGAACCGGTCATTAGGATGGTCTTGCAAATACCGGCTTCTTCGTCCGTATTAATCTCGAATGAAGTACCTAAAACCTGTACCTCATGTAGATTTGTTTGAATAACAAAGGGATGAAAAGGGTCTTTTGTGACATTAAAAAAAGCTTCTCCGTTTAGGCATACCACACGTTTTCCTCCGGTAAAGACTGGAGGAGCGGTTAATACGGTACGGCTTCCAAGCCATACGACTGTCCCGTCGGAGAGATGGATCATCTTCACGGAATGGTCGGTTGTTTCATTTGTATAAACGACAAGGTCATTACTGAGATTAGTCACATCTTTCGAATTGGTAATATATAGATAAGATAAACTAACGTAAATAAATAAGAGAGCGACAATACTAGCGTATTTTAACCAGATATTTATGATTGCCCGTTTGGAAGTATATGGGATAGAGTCGATTCGTTTATTCATATGTGCTAGTGAATCTTCTATTCTTTCCGTATTAATCTTATTGGTTACTCGTTGGGCATTCAGGATCGCTTTTAGATCAAAAAAATAGACACGATTTTTGGGAGACTGATTTAACCAGTCTTTCAATTGCGCCTTTTCTTCCTCTGTCGCTTTACCCGATAAATATGTGTATATAATAGAATCGTCCATTTCGAATATAAACTCTCTTCTTTGTACTAAATACAATTATTCAACCCAAACTACCTATAAAAACTATCTTTTTTATTTATATTATAATGTATCTTCAACTTCTCACGTAAGAGCTTTAGGGCACTATAGATATGGTTATCAACCGTACTTAATGAGATGCCTAGTTGCAGACTGATTTCTTTGCTGGGCATATCATGAAGGTAACTTAAAGTGAAAATTTCCCGGCATCTTGCGGGAAGGCTATTGATTGCGGCATTTATCTCCGCTCGTAAATCTTGGTTATAAAGCTTGCGTATCACGTCATTAGTGTCCGGGTCATAATATTTGTATCCGATTTCCTCGATCTCTTGTTCATACATAGACCGATAGTCATTAGAACGCCCTTTCTTTTTTAGTATATTCAATGACGAATTATACACGGAACGTAATAGATAGCCTTGTAAAGATAGAGAATCATCCAATCCCTCTTTCCGTAACCATACATTCAGAAAGACATCTTGTACCACATCTTCCGACTCCTCCTCATCTAGAAACAACTCTGCGTATGAACGTAAGGAAGGATAGTATCGCCTATATAGCTCATTAAAGGCAATACGATCTCCCTTTCTAATTCTTTCTACCAGCGAAGTCTTATTATTCATAGAATTAGTTCTAAACTAGCTTATGGGCAAAGTTAAAACTAATTCCTGAGAAATCAATAATGTCTTCTGTAACTACCAACCAAAGTATTGCATTGCGTTACGATAACTGATGTTTTCCACCATCTGTCCAATGAAGGAAAGTTCGGAGGTGGGCAATAAGCCTTTCTCTACCTCATTGCCTAGCATATTACAAAGTATCCGGCGGAAATACTCATGGCGGGGATACGACAGGAAGCTGCGGGAATCTGTCAGCATACCGACGAAACGGCTTAAAAGACCGAGGCTGGAAAGCGCATTTAATTGATCTTCCATGCCTTTGATCTGATCGAGGAACCACCAAGCCGCTCCATATTGCATCTTCCCGGGTACACTGCCGTCGTTGAAATTGTAGGCATTGGCTACCATCAACTCGGTGTCGCGGGGATTCAGGTTGTAAACGATCGTTTTCGCTAACAGCCCTTCTTGATCTAAATGGCTGAAAAAGCGGTTCATGGAAACAGCTACCGGCTGATCATCGATAGCGTCGAAACCCGTGTCTGGCCCTAATAACTTGAACATCCGTTTGTTATTATTCCGATTTGCGCCGATATGGAATTGCTGTACCCATCCACTCCGGGCATCCATTGCCGCCAATTCGTATAGCAATGCCGAACGGTATTTGCGAACTTCCTGCTCCGTGAGCGATTTACCCATACGAGCCTTGAGGAAAATCACCTCAATCTCCTGCTCGGTATAAGGTTCGGCATAGAAAGTATCCAACCCGTGGTCCGATAACCGGCACCCTTGAGCGGCGAAGAAATCATGCCGCTTTTGTAATGCCTCCAATAAATTCTTGTAGGTGAGGATGGTCTTATCGGCGGCGGCCTCCAGCTTGGACAAATAGTCATTTAGCGCCTTGAAATTATCGATAGCGAGTACCTTGTCCGGTCGCCATGCCGGATATACACGGATGTGGCATCCGCTTGAACGTATTTTTTGATGGAATTCCAATGAGTCTATAGGATCGTCGGTCGTACAAACAACCTCTACGTTCATCCGTTTCATGATGGCTTGCGCACGATATTCGGGAGTACGCAGTTTATCCGTACAAGTTGCGTAGATTTCCTCGGCGGAAGCCGGATTCAAGACTTTATGGATTCCGAATATACGGCTAAGTTCCAGATGTGTCCAATGATAAAGCGGGTTTCGCATCGTGTAAGGCATCGTCTCTGCCCATTTAAGGAATTTCTCGTAAGGGGGCTTATCTCCGGTGATATATTCTTCGGGAATACCGTTCGCTCTCATCGCCCGCCATTTGTAATGGTCTCCGCCAAGCCATATCTCCGTAAGATCCTCGAATTGATGATTCTCCGCTATTTGCCGGGGATCCAGATGGCAATGGTAATCAATGATGGGCATCTTCGCCGCATGCTCGTGATATAACTCACGGGCCGTGTCGGTTTGGAGCAAGAAATCTTGATCTAAAAAGTTTTTCATACTTGGCGATACTTTTGAATGATAGATAAGGCGTCGCGGCATAAATCTGTAATGGATTGCCAATCGTTTCCCGCTATCGCTTCTTTGGGGAAGAGTTTGGATCCCATTCCTACGCAGGTCACGCCGGCCTTGAACCAAGCGGATAGATTCTCCTCTGTCGGCTCCACGGCACCGGTAGCCATGATTAGGGTCCATGGCATGGGGGCCTTTATGTTCTTGACAAATGAGGGACCTCCTACATTTCCGGCGGGGAATATCTTGCAAAGGTCGCAACCTACTTCTTGGGCAAAGCCGATCTCGGATACGGAACCGCAACCGGGCATATAGGGGATGAGGCGGCGGTTACATATCTTCGCTATCTCCGGGTTGAACAACGGGCCGACTACGAAGTTTGCCCCTAGCTGTATGAATAAGGCGGCTGTGGCCGGGTCTACGATAGAACCTACGCCCAATACTAATTCCGGACATTCCTTGGCGGCGTATTTTACCAGCTCGCCAAATACCTCATGGGCGAAATCTCCCCGGTTAGTAAACTCGAAGGCTCTGACGCCTCCCTCGTAACAGGCTTTTACAACTTGTTTTGCGATCTCTACCTCTTTATTATAATAAACGGGCACCATTCCGGTTTGGATGATAGCCTGTAATGTTTGTATTTTATTGAATCGAGCCATATTGGGAATTAAAAATTGAAAGTTGAGAATTGAAAATTAGCGGGAGACACGGCCGGAGGTGTCGCCGGACATGAGTTTTTCTACTTCCTCTACGGTTACTTGGTTGAAGTCTCCGTAAATTGTGTGCTTTAGGCAAGAAGCCGCTACCGCGAAGTCCAAGGCTTTCTGGTCGTCACCGGGGTAGGAGAGCAAACCGTAAATAAGGCCTCCCATAAAAGAATCGCCTCCACCTACACGATCTACGATATGGGTGATGTCATACCGGCGGGATTCGTACAACCGGTTGTCGGCGTATAGCACTCCGCCCCATGTGTTATGATTGGCATTGATGGAGCCTCTTAGCGTGATGATAACTTTCCGGGCACGTGGGAAGTGAGCCATTAATTGGGTACATACCGACTGGAAAGAGGCGGCGTGTACCTCGCCTTCCGTGGCGGCGGCGTCGAAACCTTCGGGCTTGATACCGAAGACTTTCTCGGCATCTTCCTCGTTTCCTAGGATGATATCGCATCCGGCTACTAGTTCCGGCATGACCTCATGGGCTGTCTTGCCGTATTTCCAGAGATTTTTCCGATAGTTGAGGTCGCAGGATACCGTGATGCCCAATCGGTTTGCTGCCTGTATCGCCTCCAAGCATACGTTGGCGGCACCTTCGGATATGGCTGGCGTGATACCTGTCCAGTGAAACCAAGAGGCATCCTTGAATACTGCGTCCCAATCGATCATCCCCGGTCGGATCTCGGCGATGGAAGAATGAGCCCGGTCATATACCACCTTGCTGGCACGAGCGACCGCTCCGGTCTCCAGAAAATAAATGCCTAACCGTTCCCCTCCGTAAATGATCTTGGAAGTTCCGATACCCTGTTTGCGTAATTCCATAACGCAGGCACGGGCGATGTCATTTTGGGGTAAACGGGTTACAAACTCAGTCTCTATGCCATAGTTGGCGAGTGAGGCGGCGACATTCGCTTCCCCTCCGCCAAAAGTAGCGTTGAACTGATTGGCTTGGCAAAAGCGTAAATAGTCCGGAGTAGCCAGCCTAAGCATGATCTCTCCGAAAGTTATGACTTTCTTACTCATGGTGGTATAGTATTATGTTTTTCGCAAATGTAAGGGTTTATTTCGAATAATGTATAGCGTGTGTGCGAAAACATAGGCTTTTTTATTCCACCACCCACCGCTCAATGTTTCGTGTCTCGGAAGAAAAGTTTACACCGATCTTGAAAACCTTGCGTCCATCGTTGGCGAAAGGCAGGGCGTATCGTTTCTCGTCGATTTGCCGCAGGGCATCTTCCGCGGAGCCATTCAACTTAAACTCCATGATGTATATGTAACGATCAGTCTGTACAACGAGGTCGATACGACCGTTTGAGGTGTGATATTCCACCTTGGCGTAAAGCCCGATCAGTCGGAAGACAATGAAAAGTACATTTTGGTAATGCAACTCCGTGTCTCGTTCCGGCTTTTGCCCGGCGATCACCTCGTAAGGGGTGTCGGCGAAGAAGCTTTGCAAGCGACGGAAGAAAGCGTCGTAATCACCGGAACGTACCTCCCGGACAAATTGCCCGATCTCGAAAGGCGTTTTCGGAGCACTCACACTCGTGTAGAATGGAAGCAGGTACTTGATGAAGCCTTCCTCCACTTCCCTATTCGGGAAACCTAACCGATAGATCTTGAATTCGGAGTCATAATCCTTGATTGTAAGGTAGCCGCTTTGGTAAATGACAGGGACAAGATTGCTAGAGGTTGAGTCGATACTGTTCAGCACATCGGCATCGGTCTCGGTATTTGCCAGCTCATAGAGGTCGTAATGGGTGTGCTTGAGTAACTCTACTAAATAAGAAGGTGTTCCGGTCTCGAACCAATAATCCTCAGGCCGCATATATTTAAAGGTATTCAGCAGGCTGAAAGGGTTATAGATACCCGGTACGTTGGCTACGAAATGATAGCCGTCGTAACGCTTTTTCAGCAAGGAGCGTGTTTCATCATAGGTCAGTTCGAGGGAGGAGGCCAGTTTATGGATATCTCCGTCGAAATAAGTTAGTAACTCTGCTTCCGTAATCCCGCAAATCGCGGCGTATGGCTCTCGCATAGATATATCGTCCAAGTTATTTAGGTCGCTGAATACGCTCACTTTCCCGAACTTCGTGACACCGGTTAGAAATGCCAGCCGGATATATCCGTCCATGGTTTTCAACACACCGTAGAACGCCTTTAATATCGCACGATATGTCTCTTGAAGTTCTGCGTTCTCTAGGGCTTGGAGTAAAGGCTTGTCGTACTCGTCTACCAGCACGACAACTCTTCGTCCTGTTTTCTCATAAGCTCGGCGTATCACGCCCGTGAAGCGGTCGGCGGGTGTGATCTCCCTGTCATCCTTCCCCCACCGGTCTTCCCAAAGATTCAAGAAACGCCGTAGTATGCTTTCCATGGCGCCTGCGTCTGAGTATTTCTCGGCATTCAAATCCAGATGCAGGATGGGATACTCTGTCCACTCTTTCTCCAGATTCGCGATCGCCAATCCTTCGAATAGCTCCTTCTTCCCTTGGAAATAGGCTTCCAGAGTAGAGAGCAACAAGCTCTTCCCGAAACGTCGTGGACGGCTGAGGAAGTAGTAACTTCCGGTATTCGCCAATTGATAAACCAAGGCGGTCTTGTCGACGTAGAGATAGCCATCCTTGCGAATCTTCTCGAAGTTCTGTATACCGATGGGATAAATAGTCTGGTTCATAGTGCCAAGTATTTAATGTGACCTATTGACAAAGATACTATAAGTTTCTTGATTTAGGATATAGAGTCCGGAAAAACAAAAAAGCCGCTAGTCCCAATATGGATGCGGCTTTTTTTGCTCCTCAATGAAACAATCTCACGATTCCCCCTTGCAAAGACTTGTTAACCTTAGATCTAAAATACTATGAAAAAAACTCGATGCAAATATAAGGGGTTTTATAATATGCGTCAATAGTATTTGTAACATTTTATTGTAAAAATATCGCAAATAGGTTTCAATTTGATATATATCAAGCTTGTTATTCTGAAATTCCGTACTTTTTAGGAATATTATTCATAATTTCGAATAATTCGTTAACAGTCTCCGCACGTAGCATGGCGATCCGTGTTTGCTTGAAATCGGTAATACCTTTGAAGAGCGGAGTAGCTGCCAGATGACGACGAATATGTAAGATTCCCCTACGTTCGTCCAATCGTTCCACGCTTTGCTCCACTTGTTTTTTTAGGATATCCAGATACCAAGAGAAAGGCTCTTGCGGCAATAATTCCCCGGTCGTAAGATAGTGTTTTACCTCCCGGAAGATCCAAGGGCGGCCTATGCTAGCCCTACCGATCATTACGGCGTCTACGCCATAGTCCTCGAAACGCTGCTTGCATATCTCGGCGGAAGTCACGTCGCCATTCCCGATGATAGGGGTTTGCATGCGAGGGTTATTTTTTACGGCACCGATCAAGGTCCAATCCGCCTCGCCCGTGTACATTTGCGCCCGTGTACGTCCGTGGATGGAGAGGGCGGCGATACCGCAGTCCTGTAGTTGCTCGGCCAGATCCACGATAATGCGGTTGTCGGCATCCCATCCCAAACGGGTTTTCACGGTGACGGGGATGTTCACGGCTTTCACCACCTCTCTCGTGATCTCCAGCATCAACGGGATATTGCGTAGCATACCGGCCCCGGCTCCCTTGCCTGCTACTTTCTTTACGGGGCAACCAAAGTTTATATCTAAAATATCCGGACGAGCTTCCTCGCAAATACGTGCGGCCTCTACCATTGAGGCTACGTCCTTGCCGTAAATCTGGATAGCGACCGGACGCTCATCATCGGAGACATTTAGTTTTTGCTGTGTTTTGTTCACACTGCGGATCAATGCGTCGCTCGATACGAACTCCGTATATACCATGTCCGCCCCGAAGCGTTTGCACATCAAACGAAACGAGATATCCGTCACGTCCTCCATAGGCGCCAAGAATACCGGACGCTCCCCTAAATCTATTGAACCAATCTTCATACCTTCTGTTTGCTAACTAAATAGAGATTACAAAAGTACTTCTTTTTTGGGAATAATTTTTACATCTCGTAAGATGATCGGTGGATGGAACAGGCGTTTTTAATAATCCGGATCATTTATGATATATTGATAGAGCTCGGATTGCCCCGCTTTATTTAGGATCTTGTGCTTCTCCAACTGGAACTATTCTTTCATGATGGGATGGAGGGTTTGTGCTTATAAGAAATCTTCTCAAATATTATTCGTACCTTTGCTACCGTAATATTAAAATATATAACCTTGAAAGAGAAGGATTTTGAAATAATGGCGCCTGTCGGTTCCTATGAATCGTTGATGGCTGCTATACAAGGAGGGGCCGACTCCATTTATTTCGGTATCGAAGGATTGAATATGCGTTCTCGCTCGTCGAATAATTTCACGACGGAGGATTTGCGTAAGATCGTCGCTATTTGCGGGGAACATGGTATCAAGAGTTATCTCACGGTTAATACGGTTATTTATGGTGAGGATCTTCCGTTGATGAGGGAGATCATAGACGCCGCTAAGGATGCGGGTGTCTCCGCCATTATCGCCGCCGATGTGGCCGCTATGAATTACGCGAATAGCATCGGGCAAGAGGTGCACTTATCCACGCAGTTGAATATCTCGAACGTGGAGGCGTTGAAGTTTTACGCCCGCTTCGCCGATGTGGTCGTATTGGCTCGCGAATTGAACTTAAAGCAGGTGCATGAGATTTATCAGGAGATCGTGAAGCAGCAGATCAAAGGCCCGAAAGGGGAATTGATCCGCATAGAGATGTTCGCTCACGGGGCTTTGTGCATGGCCGTGTCCGGTAAATGCTATTTGAGTTTGCATGAGATGAACGCTTCCGCCAACCGGGGGGCTTGCATGCAAATTTGTCGTCGTGCCTATACGGTGCATGACAAGGATAGCCAGATCGAGCTGGATGTGGAGAATCAGTATATCATGTCGCCGAAAGACTTGAAGACGATTCATTTCATGAATAAGATGATGGATGCCGGCGTACGTGTGTTCAAGCTGGAGGGGCGTGCCCGCGGGCCGGAGTATGTGCGTCTCGTGACCGAATGTTATAAAGAGGCGGTCAAGGCCTATTGCGAAGGTACCTTCGATGAGGAGAAGGTAGCGGTTTGGGACGAGCGTCTGCGCAGGGTCTTTAATCGCGGTTTCTGGGATGGCTACTATCTGGGACAACGATTGGGTGAATGGAGCAGTAAATATGGCTCCGGTGCTACCCGTAAGAAAGTGTACGTGGCACGGGGTATCAAATACTTCAGCGGAATCGGTGTCGCCGAGTTTGAGATGGAGTCCGGTTCCTTGAGAGTAGGCGATGAGATCTTGGTAACAGGTCCCACGACCGGAGCCGTTATGCAGACCGTCGATGAGATCCGGGTAGACCTGAAACCGGTGGAGGAGACCGTGAAAGGGGAACGCTTCTCGATAAAGATGTCCGAGAAGATCCGCCCGTCCGATCGTCTTTATAAAATGGAGAAAGTACAAATCGAAAAAGAACTACGATAATGAAGGAATATATTTTTAAACTGACAGACAAGGTTCGCGATTACGAGTGCGATTTGCAAGGCGTGGTGAATAACTCCAATTACCAGCATTATATGGAGCATACTCGGCATGAGTTTCTGGAGTCGTTGGGTGAGAACTTCGGCGCCATGCATGAGAAGGGCATCGATGCTTTTGTGGCCCGTGTGGATATCCAGTTCAAGAACTCCTTGCGGAGCGGCGATCGGTATACTTCTTGCCTGAATGTATATAAGAAAGGGGTGAAACTGGTGTTCGAGCAAGATATTTACCGGGAATCCGATGGGGCGCTGGCTACTAAAGGAGTCGTGGAATCCGTTGTCGTAGAGAATGGCAAATTAACCAGAGGAGAATATTTCGATGAGATGCTAAAGCGAATAGAATCAAAACAAGCATAAATGACAGACAAACAGATTTACCAAATTGGCCTTACTATGATTAATGGGGTGGGAGATATCCTAGCCCGCCATCTTCTGGAAGCGTTGGGGGATGCGGAGGCCGTGTTTACGGAAAAGCGCCAGTCGCTAGAGAAGATACCGGGTATCGGCGATTCGATTATCGCCGAGATTAAGCGGGCGGATGTGCTCTTACGGGCAGAGAAAGAATTGGCTTTTGCCCAAAAGAACGGTATCTCTATCTATTTCTTGAAAGATATGAATTATCCGGAACGTCTGCGGGAATGCCCGGACGCTCCGGTTTTATTTTATTTCAAGGGGAACGCAGATTTAAACGCCGCCCATATCATCAGCGTTGTGGGTACTCGTAGGGCCTCCGCTTATGGACAGGAAGTGACCGAGCGTTTATTGCGGGATTTGTCCGTGATTTTCCCGAATCTATTGGTCGTTAGCGGACTCGCGTATGGCATCGATATTTGCGCTCATCGGAATGCGTTGAAGAACCAATTGTCCACGGTGGGCGTATTGGCGCATGGTTTGGATCGTATCTATCCTCCCGTGCATCGCTCTACGGCGGTCGAGATGTTGGAGCGGGGAGGTTTATTGACCGACTTTCCTAGCGGTACGAATCCGGATCGGCAGAACTTTATCCGGCGAAACCGGATCGTAGCCGGTCTGGCGGATGCCACGATCGTTATTGAATCGGCGGAGAAAGGAGGCTCTTTGATCACGGCGGATATCGCTTTCTCGTATGGCCGGGATGTCTATGCCTTTCCGGGTCGGGTAACGGATATCAACTCTAAGGGATGTAATGGCTTAATCCGGCAGAATAAAGGAGGCTTGATCACTTGCGCTGACGATTTAATCATGGCGATGCGTTGGGATGTCGCTCAAAAGACAGATGCGTTACCGGTCCAAACCCAATTATTATTTCCTGAGAACGAGGAGAGTGAACGGATCTTGTCGTTCTTGGAAATGCGAAAGGAATCTCATATCAATGAATTGTCCGTAGCCTTGAATCTTCCGGTACATCAATTATCTTCTCTGCTCTTTGAGTTGGAATTGGATGGAAAGATAAAATCGATGCCGGGAAGCATCTATAAACGAATGAAACCCCTATAAATAATTAAAGCCTGTCTCACGACAAGCCCTAACCAAACTTTGTTAACCTTAAATCTAATACTATTATGAAAAAACCACAATGCAAAGATAAGCTTGTAAAGCCCCTTTGTCAAGGGTTTTGAGTATAACTTGTGTTAAACAACATGCCAATCCGGTGTAAAAAATGTTTTTGAATTTGAAACTATACAGAATATGCGCAAAATCTTCTAAAATTAACAATTTGGATGTTGTTTGTAATCCTTGATCTTCACAGTGCTTGTATATATGGAGGAGGTTTATCCATACTAAAAAATCCTTGTAAGCGAACTTACAAGGATTTCTGGATTTGTGCGGCTGAAGGGACTCGAACCCCCACGCCGTGAAGCATCAGATCCTAAGTCTGACGTGGCTACCAATTACACCACAGCCGCATTGGAATCGTGTGCAAAGGTAATGCTTTTTTATAAACTTGCAAATATTTGCGTTGTTTTTTTAGCGAAACCTTATTTCTTCTCGGTCTCGGACAAGAGGTGGGTGATCGCCGCCTCGATAATCGTATCTTTACCTTTCTCGATATCTTCTTGGGTCATAGAAACCTTATATGTAGGATCGATACCGAATTCCGTATGCTGTTTGTTTACATCTAGCATGGGAGACGCGGAGAAACGGACACCCCAGCCGTTGGGCAACTCGGAGTTAAAGGGGAAGCCACTACCGCCTCCGGTGCGATCTCCCATCGTCGTTACATAAAGCATCATGCGTACTTTCTGCACGAAATCGTTGGCGGCGCTGTAGCAATGACGATTCGTTAAGACCACGACAGGACGTAACCAGCGGATACGCTCGGAAGGTGAGAGATAAAGGGGATAAGGTTCGGAAAAGTCATCGTGCCCTTTACCCGTCTTATGTTGGATATAGCCGGTCAGTATCTTTTCCTCCAAGAAACGGGAAGCGATGCGATCGGCGTTTGATAACATGCCACCGCCATTATCCCGGATATCGAAGATCAAACCTTTGCAATCCTTGAATTGATAGAATATGTGATCCAAACCGCTTTCGCCGGCCGAACTGGAAAAGCTACCGTAGTAAATATACCCGATCTGCCCGTCACTCAATGTCGTGTATTTAAGTCCTCCGGCGATCGAGTAGTTCCTTCCGAGATAATTCTCTTGTATGTCCGAGTCGAAATTATCCGGATAATCGAGATACCAATCCCAATAGCGGGACATATTGAAGGTGGATATCAAATTGGTATGCCCGTCTTTCAGCTCGTTTAGCATATCGCCTAATACGTCAAATAGGACGTATTGGTTCATCGTATCGCTTATCTGCGTCTTATAACGGTCGTGAACCTCGTTCCAATCAATGTCCTTGTATTCGAAGAAGCAGTAATTCTCATCCAATATTTTCCAAAGCGCCTCAAAGTTCTCCTGTGGGGAGGCCACGTATTCGTCCGATTTCTCACATCCGGTAAACAGGAATCCGAGAGATATACATATATATATAAGGTATCGTTTCATTTGATTTCCTTTTAATAATAAGCGCTTCTGAACCGCTGGGTATTCTTTAGGCGTTTTCCTCCGAAAGAGATGAATTCTTTCACGAGGCCGATCATAAAAGAGTGAGAGATTATATGAGACTGTATCCCATTGACATCTGTACGGTAAGAGCTGTTTAGGTAACCTGCCCGTATCGTAAAATTACAAACCGGGAAATCTACCGTGAAAAAGTTCTTCATGGCAAATTTATTATGGAAGGAATTGAATTGCACCACTCCCGAAGCATTCCCTAGGTTGAAGATCTCGTAATACGATTGCCCGTAATGGGGGGAGAATAAAACACCGGCGAAGGGGATCGTGAACTGGTAGCGTAGCGTCATAGGATATTCCTTGATGCGTAACTTATAGATCGCCATGGCGGAGATGTTCAAATCGATATCCGCTTTCGCCGAGGCCGGGTTATTTCCGTTACGGGTATTGTATATAAAACCACCCATGCCATGCACGGCACCACCCGCCAGAAGCTTTAGATCCGGCAATAGCGTGGGCAAATGATAATGGTAACCCAACGTATAATTGATAAAGCCCGCGAAATCCGTAGCGGTAGAGGCGGCATTATCCGTGCTAGCCAGATCGACGCTTATGGTTTGCTGTCTGGATACCCGATAGTTTGCCAGCCGGACCCTCTTCATCCGTTCATTCATTACCCGTAATCCGGGGCCTGTATATTTCTTATCTTCCATGCTGGGAGATAAATAGGTGTCCATTAGGTTGTAGCTTCCTATACCGACCATGGTCCCGCTGTTGATAGACCAAGGGATCTCGTCTCCATCGGACTGAGCCTTGGCCGATGACGCGAGAAACAGCAGGAACAAACCAATCAAACAGGTGATAGCTTTCATAGGTTATTCGTCAAACAATTTCATCTGTCCCGTGATTTCATCGATAATATCCGTGGTACTCTGCCCGTCGTCAGTGTCGTTTCCCTCCTCATTGCCTTCGGTATCGTCTGATTCCGATGCGTTTTCGGAAGGGACGAAACGATTCGGTTCCAGCTCATTGATTGTCTCGACCTCAAATGTAGAGATTCGTTTACCTTTGGCTTTGAAGCCTTTCACCGCGATAAATTCATCGGCATCGAGAACGAGAGCCTCCCGGAAGGCGTCATGGCCTCCGAAGATCACCTCGATACGAGGATAGACCTCATCCGTAAGCAACATCAAGCGGTTCTTTGGATTCTCTCCTAGGAAATTCTGCTTCCGGGTATTTACCTCCAGCAGGAATCGTTTGATGTAATAATATTTCTGATCCGCGTCGTATAATACGGCAGTCCATATCTTGCTCGGCTGGTATTTCTCGATGACCATGATATTGGACTCGTAGTGATTGCTAAGGTCAAAATTCGTGGCGTAGAAATCGCCGTTCGGCAGGATCACTAATATTTGATCGTTGCTGTGGAATTCGCCTAGCTCTTCCCCCCGCCCATCGTAATTTAACCGGAGTACGTCCCAGTCGAACCATACTTCCCGGCCACCTAAGGTGGAAGAGCCTTTCTGCTTGAGGCTGATCTTGTGCACCTCCGCTTTCGTCAGGATATTACCTTGAGAACCCCGTCCCTTAATGGCTACCTCGCTGAAGTTCTTTTCGAAGACGAGTAGTTTCTGCCGGGGTTTGGGTTTCAGGATTACCTTGACGGTCTCCGCCTCTCCGTTCGGGTTCGCGCTGAAGTAAAGGACACGGGAGTTTTCCGTACCTTTGGTCAGGTCGTATTCCCGGTCGCGTGTAGCGCCTGTGACGGCGAAGCGTTTGATGTAATTATATCCGAACTTACCGTCCCGGTATATGACGTTGTAAATCGTCCGGTTGTCGTTACGCTTAAATACGTTGACATATAGAATATCCTTACCGATAAAGATCTTATCCGCTACCTTGACGATCTTATAAGTACCGTTGCGATAGAAGATAATGACATCGTCTATATCCGAGCAGTTACATATGAACTCGTCCTTTTTCAGTCCCATGCCGATGAAACCTTCTTGACGGTTGATATACAATTTCTCGTTCGCCTCTACGACCTTGGTCGCCTCGATCGTGTCGAAATTGCGTATCACGGTATGGCGAGGGTAAGCCTTGCCGTATTTCTCTTTCAGCATGGTAAACCAATCGATGGTATAGTCGATGATATGTTCCAGTTTATCGTTGATCTTGGCGATTTGTTCCAAGGTCTGGGCAATGAACTCGTTACTCTTGTCGGAGTTGAACTTTAAGATACGTCCCATCTTGATCTCCATGAGTTTCAGGATATCGTCCCGGGTAACTTCACGGATAAATCGGGGCTTGAACGGCTCTAAACGAAGGTCGATATGGGATATCGCCTCGTCCATGTTCTTGGCGTTCTCGAATTCCGGGTCTTTATAAATACGTTCCTCGATAAATATCTTTTCAAGGGAGGCGAAGAACAGGGCCTCCTCTTGCTCTTGTTTCTGGATCTTGAGCTCTTCCCGTAAAAGCTCCAGCGTACGATCCGTAGAGTGGTGGAGCACATCGCTGACCGTAAGGAAATGTGGCTTGTCCTCCTTGATCACGCAACAGTTCGGGGAGATACTGATCTCACAATCCGTAAAGGCGTATAAGGCATCGATGGTCTTGTCTGAAGAGACCCCCGAAGCGAGATGCACCAAGATCTCTACATCCTTGGCGGTATTATCGTCTACCTTCTTGATCTTGATCTTTCCTTTATCGTTCGCTTTTAGGATGGACTCGATCACGGTAGAGGTTGTTTTTCCATACGGGATCTCCGAGATCACCAATGTCTTATTATCGAGCTTGCCGATTTTCGCACGGACTTTCACCGATCCACCCCGTTCTCCATCATTATATTTGGCTATGTCGATAGAGCCTCCTGTCTGGAAATCCGGATATAACGCAAATTCCTCTCCCCGTAGATAGGCGATGGAAGCATCTAATAACTCATTGAAATTATGAGGGAGTATCTTGGAAGACAGGCCTACGGCGATACCTTCCACGCCCTGTGCCAGCAATAAAGGGAATTTTACCGGTAAGGTAACCGGTTCCTTATTACGCCCGTCGTAAGAAAGCTGCCAAAGGGTTGTCTTGGGATTGAATACGGTCTCCAAGGCAAACTTGGAAAGGCGAGCCTCTATATAACGAGGAGCGGCGGCTCCGTCTCCCGTCAGGATATTACCCCAGTTTCCTTGGCAATCGATCAACAGATCCTTTTGTCCCAATTGCACCAAGGCATCTCCGATAGAGGCGTCTCCGTGAGGGTGGAACTGCATCGTATGACCTACGATATTCGCAACCTTGTTATACCGCCCGTCATCCAACCTTCTCATGGAGTGCAGGATACGTCGTTGTACGGGTTTCAGTCCATCGTTGATATGTGGAACGGCCCGTTCCAAGATCACATAAGAGGCATAGTCTAGGAACCAGTTTTGGTACATCCCAGACAAATGATAGGTCGTGACATGCGCATCCCCTTTCCCCGGGACTTTATAGTCGGAATGGGTATTCGCCTCTTCCTCCGTAGCCTCGTTATCTTGGGTATCACTATTTATATCCTCAATTTCCTCGTTTTCCTTATCCTCGATATAATCGTCTTCTTTATCTTCCGGTCTCATAAAATCCAGTTCTTTCTACACAACGCTATTACGCCAAATTGCTAACAGGGTGTAAATATAGCAAATATTCGGCAGTTTTTATAAGAATGAGGCTTTTACGAGAGTGAGTTTGCGTTAAATAAAGAGATTTTATAAAATAAATATTTAGGCGGTAGGGGTTTTTCAGAATCTTTTGTCTTATCAATAACAATTGATATTTACATATAAAAGAATATGATATGAAGAAGCTGATTTTATTTGTGTTATTCGCTTTGAGCGGCTTGATGGTGAGCGCTCAATCACGCTGGGGGATTATTCCGGAGGGTGGATTCGCCGCGATTAATCGTGTTGGAATGGGCTCTAGCTGGCGTGCGGGGGTTAAGGTAGGCGTTGGTGTATCTTACCAGTTTGAACCGGGATGGATTGGATTGAAATCCGGTTTATATTATGCGAATAGAGGGTATTCGTTGGGAGATTATCCGAGAACGACGGAGTCTGCTACGTATGTCTTGAAAGAGATGATGACCGGTGGTATCACGCAACATTTTTTGCAATTGCCCGTGATGGCTGATTTCTCATGGAAAGTGTCGAAAGAGGTACGTATGCATTTAGCGGTCGGTATGTATGCCGGTGTATCTGTCAAGAATGATACGAATTGGGGATCTTCGTTTACGATGGGGTATTCGAAGGAGCCGCAGGCGCTTGGTAAATATGTCAAATCTACTGGTCTAGGGTATAATTATGGTTATGGCCATTCGGGATATGATGAGGCTGAAAACGCCGATCATCCATTTCGAGACGTGAATTCTTTTGATTGGGGATTGACAACTTCTTTTGGTATAGAGGTGAATAACTGGGTGATGAATCTGGGGTATGATCTCTCTCTAGGTGATGAGGGCGGTAACTATAATATCGATGGCGATAATTTCTCTCTGTATGAGGTAAGAAGTGTCGGTGCCAATTACAATACGATGAGTCTGACGGTTGGGTATAAGTTCAAGCTTTAACAGCAAATCACTCATAGGATACGAATCTGACGAATATTTGGTGTCTTTTTTTAATAGATATGCAGCTTTTGAGATTGTTTGATCATCTATAACTTATAGAAACTTAAATAAATAAGATATTATGAGAATCATCAATCCGATAGGTGGGATCATCCTGCTTTTTGTCTTGCTGGGCACTCTGGGGTGTAGCGAGGACTCATTTCAAGATGAGGCTAAGCCGGTGATTTGTCCTAGTGTTGTTTATCCGGAGGGAGCTAAATTGGCACGAGTTTGGTACGGTGCGGGTATTTCCTCTCCTCAGAGTCTAGCGAAGGAATATGTGTACGATGAGTCGGGACGTATCTCCAAGGTATTACATCCATTGAATACGGAGGATGGAGAAGGATACTTGATTGGCTACGTTGAATATGTTTATGACGAGTGGGGATTCTTGTCTAAAGAAGTCTGCTTCAACAGAAACCTAGATCAGACGTATCATAATTTGTCTACGCTTCATTATAAGTATGATGAACAAGGCCGGAAAATAAAGGAGATTACTGAATATCCGGTTATTGGCAAGAGCAAGGTGACAGTCTTTTCTTATAAGAATAATCTTCTGGAACGGAAAGTTGAGTACGACGAACTCGGCCGGAAGCTTACTTATACGGACTATGAGTACGATGAGACAGGGTTGTTGACAAAAGAAACGATTCGTGATCCCGAAACGTCCGAGGTTCTCCGATATAGCGAGTACCGTAATGAGAACGGATTGAACATGGAGATCATGGTTTATACTTCTCTCCCGACAGAGAAGAAACTTATAGAGCTTCGTAGGATCACGAAGTACTATGATCAGAATGGCAATCTGCTTCAATTGATCTCTGAGGAATTGGCTTCTTTTAGCTCTCAGTCGAGCTTCTCGGAGTCCTATGAGTATATTTGAAGTCTTCGTGATGACTTGAAGTACAGGCTCTCTTGTGTGGTTACACAATAGCTTAAACTTACCATGCATGCACAAATAAGAGGTTTGAAAATTCTTGTAATACTCATGGCTTTATCTTTAATATGATTTGCAAAGAAAATTAGATTTCTATAGGCCCAGATCCTCCCATGATAAATCCCGTGTCATAATCCCCTTCGGGATTGAAATTCTCCGGAACGAATAATTGCTTGAGATATTCCACATGTGTTTCTTCAAACAATTGGGTCCGGATTACATAGTACCATAAAGGTTGCTTTCCTTCTACGATCTCGAATGGATCGGTGGCAGTGATATGAAATTTGTAATGTCCTATTTCTCCGTTGGTCTCGATATGTACTTCACCATTGATACGGGTATGAACTACCTGATACCGAAGTTTCTTCATATCCGAATATTTCCAATCGCCCTTTTCCCCGTTAATTGTCTTTTGGCACATACAAATGAACGGTATAAAGAATTCGCCGCCTGTTTTCGGGATGATAAATGGATTTTGTTCCGAGATAATCTTATAGTCATAAATAATTTGGGCGGCGTCCTGTCTCAAAGGGACAGCAATTGTCTGATTGAACTGATCTTCATTTATCGTGATCGATAAAGAGCCGGTTTGTACCTCGTCCGTTCGATTCTCTCAGATAGAGACTTTGATGGTTTGTTCTTCGGGATAAAATTGAGTGCGGAAAGAATCATTTAGTGAGGATATCGAGATTGTGGAAGAAGGCACTTTTTCCCAGATATCAGTCTTGATATTATCAATAGCCTTGCGTCTTACAAATTTGAGGGAAATCGTACGTTCTTCACCCGTATTGAGAAACCGGGTAGTATCCATTTCGTAGGATAGATCATATTCTGGATAAGAAACAACATCCGAATCCTCACATGAGATCAAAAATGTGATGAAGCATAAGCCTAAGAATGCCCTTGAAATCTTCTTAGTATCCATGGTTTTCTATATTTGTCATAAATATACGAAAATCTGATGTTATTCGATTATATGTTACTCAGAATTGGCATATTTTCTATTTTTTAGTCGGGATACTAACAAAGTACATCTTGCCGAACACGAAATCAGAAATCATCCCTTTCCCTCAACAGAGTGTATCAGACAAAGGTGATTTTATATTCAACGAGACGACTCTCATCAGTGTAGAAAATGAGAAACAGGCCATGATTGCCCGTGAGTTAACAGGCTTGTTTAATCTTGCAGCCGGATTCACACCGAAAATAGTCATACAAGACAAACAAGCTTCATTTTATGCAAGAGCTTTATAACATCATCCCGAAATCACAGCAAGGAACAGAGAATATGATCTTATACGCCCAAGCCAAAAAGGTCACAATCTCAAGTGGAATTATACCCCGGGAAGTATTGCTTTCGATCTTCCTTTTCATGTAGAACATATTATACGAGAATCCAATATCCAGAATTCCGATGAGGATAAAAAGCAAATATTCGAACATTTAGTACCTATTGCAGAAAAGAGTTGGTCGGATACACCCAATATAAGCAATCGCTACCGGCAACATTCGACCGATCAGAGCGGAACTCTTGCTCATATATTGCCGTATCTCCTCTTGCCCTATTAAGAAGTGAGAATAAATAAACAAACAAAATATAAACACCGATATCTTTCTCATATCAAGATCATTTTATTTAGATTATTCGGTTTCGGACAAATACGTAAAGCGTTGTAAAAAACTGCCTTGTTCCCGCACTTGATGCGGGGTAGAACCTCCCTGATTATTGATTTAATCCTCCAGCTTATACAACTCGAATTCATATTTATGCAGATAACTGCAATTCCCATCACAGACTTTTATATGTCGGGGAATCGTATCAGAGACGACCATACATCTGTTTCCGAATAAATGAGAGCACCTAAGCCTGTATGCTTCAACAGCCAAAGATTTCTCATATCTGCACCCTTCTTTATATGCATCCCGACAAATACGATAAAAATGCTCATAATCCAATTGAAGAGAATTCAGCAATTCGTTTTTTAAAGTTTCTTCCCATTTCATAGTTCTTTAAAATAGTTGTTTACAGGATCTTATTTTTAAATTAAACAGCATATAAATGAAAATAGTTTTAATAAAAGATGAAATCCATCTTTCAATTTAACACATATACATACTCATTATAGTATCACGAAAATAGATGTTAAATATCTTTTTTTACCACGAACCAATTTCTATTTATCACTGTTTTTTTAACGTGAACAAGGTATGGTACCAACACCTAATTTTCACATTATCGATCTTTGTACATTAATACACAAAAAATTTATTCACATGTATTTTATATGGTATATTCTTATCGGAATCTTGTCCGGTTTTGTAGCCGGTAAGATCATGCGTGGAGGAGGATTCGGTATCTTCATCAATTTGCTGGTAGGTATAATCGGCGGCCTGTTGGGCGGCTGGGTCTTCAGTCTGTTAGGCATTGCTACTGCCGGTATCCTGGGCAGTCTGGTCACCTCCGTTATTGGGGCTATCTTGTTATTGTGGATCGTTTCACTGTTCAAAACTCCACATAAAACAGATATATAATCAATTATTTATTCATCTTTTAAAACTGTTGAATTTATGGAAACAAGTTGTTCAAAATTTTGGCTGGGCCTGGGTTTAGGCTCGATCATCGGTGTAGTAGCTTATCGTTTTAGCTGTTCTTCTAAAGGCAAAATGTTAAAAGAAAAAGCATGCCATGCCCTTCATCGGATGGGTGGCAAAGCGGAAGACATGATTGATTCTGCAAAAGATAAAGTAGTGGAGGCCGGAACGAAAGTGGCAGACAAAGTCGCCCACGAGACTTTCAACATCGCAGAAAAAGCCGATGACGTAAAAAACAAAGTACACAATTTTGCCGATAACGCAAAAAAATAATTGGATGCACACCATTTAAATGTTTAATTAAAACTTTTGAATTATGTTTTATCATGTAAAAGATTTGCAATACAACACTCGCGTTTCCGCCCCGGATCCACGTTTCGCACGTGTCCTTCTTGAGGCTTTCGGCGGTGCCAACGGAGAGTTAAAATCAGCTTTGCAATATTTCGTACAAGCTTTCAGTTGCCACAATCCCCATCCGGACAAATATGACATGCTGATGGATATCGCAACAGAAGAACTGGGACACCTCGAAATCGTCGGGGCAACCATCCAAATGCTCCTCGGACCCGTAAACGGGAAAATGAAGGACGTGGTGGAAAACATGGAAATCAATACGATGATGAATGGCAAAGCAGCCAAAGAAGATTTCATCCACCAAGCGTTCACTAATCCGCAATTCCTGGTAACCTCCCCCGGAAGTCCTACGCTGACAGACAGTAACGGTAATCCCTGGTGTGCCACCTATGTATCTGCCAATGCGGACTTGACCGTGGATCTTCGCTCAAATATGGCAGGAGAATGCCGGGCAAAAATCGGATATGAAAATCTCATTCCGCTGACAGACGACCCATACGTGAAAGAGACTCTCACATTTCTCATGACACGCGAGGTAACCCATTTTCAACAATTCGAAGCAGCATTGGAGACAATCCAGCCCAACTTTCCTCCCGGAGTGTTTCAAACCTCCCCCAAATATAGCAACCTATATTTCAATCTATCGAAAGGCAAAGACGCCCGCGGATCGTGGAATGAAGGCGAAAGTACACGCTTGAAGGAAGAATGGCAATACATCGACGACTCCCTGCAAGAAGTAAGAAGTACAAACGGACTCGTCGACCGTAAACCGGCAGGTACGCACCGCACAGAGAAAGAGGTACATAAAATGGACAACGAACTCGCCAAAGAGCGCAGTAAAGAAGTCCTTTCATCTTTACCCGGCGGAGTCATGAGCTGGTGCAATTATCAAGATAAAAAAGGTAACAGGTAAACTGTTGCCTCGTATATATTCATTTTAAAATTTACCGTATTATGAACAAGAAGAATGAAAAAAAACAGGTAGAAGCAAAGGGTACGAAAAAAGAAACCCAAGCTAAAGAATGCAAGTGTTCAACTTCTGAAAAGAAATCGGCTAAAAAGTAACCGTGACATCACTTGTAAGTAATTAACCTCTATCCCCGGTGAAGATATTTTTCTTCACCGGGATTTTTTATTCCATCCACAGTGTTAAGATATATAGTACATAACGAACGGGGATGCATATCTAAAAATGCATCCCCGCCATGCTAATGAAAGAATCTATTTAACAAGAAATTTCATATCAATCATATATCTATTCTTTCCTGCGTTTTTCGGCTGCCATAAGCACCGGCCAAGCTACACAAGACGGCACCGATCAAGATCGCAAAGAAAGATATGAGAGCCGAACGAGCCGCAGTATCTGCTGCTTTATCGGCCGTTTCCAATGCATTTTGCTTCACTTCCTGCCATTCTTGGATCGCTTTATCTAGATTTTGTTCCAGATTACGGATTTGCTTATCAGCTTCTGCTGTTGCCTTATGCATAATTTCCATATATTGCTTGATCGCCTTGTCCGCTTCTGCTTTCGACATATTAGTGTTATTTGACAATGCTTTGGCAAGGTCATTCCGGTCTATGCTTTTTGCCAGATTATTCGCCTGTTTTTTCAAATGAGCAAGAAAATCTTTAAAAATCTCATCTGCATCTTCCGGAGACGCAACAGCTTTCTTCACCGATTTGCCAAAGTCGGCCTTTACGCCCTCTAACTGCTTCTGCAAATAATCGGGTTGCAACTCTTTTACTTTACTTTTCACAAGAACCGCACGAATATCCTTCGGTAACTCTCCGTCTTTCAAGTCCACTTTAAAATCGATTCCACCAAACAATTCTTTCGCTTGATCCGAAAGTGCGGAAACTCCGCCACCCACAATCGAACCGGTTCCGGAAATAACACCTCCTGCCACCGACGATGCAGCACCTAATGCATTCATCGTAAGTTTTGCAGCCCCGACAGTAAGTAAAACACAGAAAAATGCCCCTACAATAAGTGTCGTGCCCCAAACCAAAAAACCATGTATCAAACCATCCACTCCTGCCAACTTTCCGGCAACAAAACCACCGGCAACCATACTGACAATCAAAGCAAGTGCCGTACCTATACCGACCGTCGTCCCAATACCGGAAACGGGATTATCGGCAAACGGGTCAAACATAAACAGACCGATGCTGGAACCTAATACCGACAGCAAGATAGAGACAGCCAGTACCGTCACAACACCGCCAAAAACACTACCCCAAGAAACTCTTTTTTTCAATTCATTCCAATTATCCAAACGTGTCATAATACATTCATTTTAATCATTAATAATTTATATTCTTACAAAACGGAGAGACCATCCCGGAATAATCCAGAAATGGTCTCTTCTTTTCTGTTATTATTCTACATAAAGAATTACAGCGCGGTTCCACTCCGGTTTATCAAAAGGAGGTTCCTTGTCGCCGACCCATTCCACAATTACCCTGTCACGGCTGATACCATAGTCGCTGATTAAAATGCGAGCTACATTTTGTGCTCTTTCAGCAGAAAGCTTCTCGTTGATCTGACTTGTTCCGGTCTTGCGGTCCGTATAACCTATCACACGCACCTTGAACTGCGGGTTGTCTTTCAGGTATTGCGCAATATTGTAAATGTTAACCCCTTGATAAGGATCAACTTTCGTCTGGTTGATCTTAAAGAGGACCACATTGTTGATCAACGGATTTTCCTCAAACTCAACGACCTTTTCGGTTATCACCTCAGGCTCCGGACAGTCCGGACAATCCACGGGACGTTGTGCCAATTCCTGATTCTGAGCATATAATTCATTAATCCGACTGTTCAACGCATCGATTTCCTGAGGATTTCTCAACTCCGCTTCCGAAAATGTAGCCGTCTTGCCTATATTAAATATCAGGCCAGCCGAAGCGGTTCCCAAAATGTCATAATTACCACTGCTCTTGACTTGATTGAACTCGCTTCTAACAGCCGTTGCGGCAAACTCGATAGAAAGAGTAACACGGTCGGACAGTTTGAAATTATTGATAATACCAGCATTGAGTGTCATGCCATTCATACGGCTATACCCGCTCGCATAAGTCGGTTGGTTCGTATAGTCCCATCCGAAAGCCCATCCGAAGCCGACATAAGGCACAAGGCTATATACGCGGTTAGAACTATATTTCATGAAATAGTCAGTCATGCTCCACATCAGATCCGCTTGCACAGTCGTAAACCTATTACGTGACATGACGGACGCATTATCATTGAACGTATGCAGGTTCGTCAACCCCGCTCCCTTGATACGAGTCCCCAAATAAGGATTGATCCATTTACCAAATTGGATTTCTGGCGCTACGGTAAACCGATTGAAAAAGTCGGCATCACTATTTCTGTCGCCAAAATAAATATTAGCGCCTGCACCTGCTCCAATAAACCAATGATCCCAGAAACCATTATTGATAAATGTTGCCTTACGGGCAGGTTCCGAACTCTGACCTTCTTTCGATTGGGCAAAAGAGGTCTGTATGATGCTACAAAGCACCATAATAAACAAATACTTCTTCATGATTGAAATTTTTTTGTGATGATAACAGCCAGGATCAGAAACGATACCCCCAGCCGAATGCAATTACGGAAGAATTGTCTTTACCAAAGACATATTTATATTCGACATTAAGAAAATTACGCAAGTTGAGATTATAGGTCAATCCTCCTCCCACGTTAAAACCGAAATTTGTAGAACTGTGCGAATCCAACGTAACCTCTCCTTCTTCTCCTTTTACGGTCCGTTTACCTTGGAAATTATTTTGCAGGTTAAACCCTGCTAAAGGATAAAGTGACAAATGATCTTCACTCAAATCAAACACATAATGCGCGTTGACATCTACATCCAAACCTGTTGTTTTATCTTTCGGGAAAAAAAACATCAAATCCGGTGCCAAACGTACATGATCTGTCAAATTGTACCGACCTTGAACACCTAACGTCACACGCTTAAAATCTGTCTGATAACCAAAATTTCCCAACAGCGAGAAATCTCCTTTCTGGGCAAATACACCAATGGATGTTATCAGCAAAAATGCTATAAAAAGAATCTTTTTCATTTGAATAATTTTTAGTTACACACTTCTTTAAACATTTAGAATAATATCAAAATCACATTTCAATATCATTTCTAACATTACTCTCGTAAAACACAAGCATCTTCAGCTCATTATTTACAAATAATTATCAACATTTTTATTTCAAATATCTTCCTCCTTTTTTATAAAGTTACTCATAAATAAATCTATTATTGCAATAAAGACTATACTGTTTTTTATAGAATAACAACAATATTTTCTATTTTGTTTTCCTCTGATTAAAGTAAAATCCATATCCTAAGTTTATTCAGATTCATAATTCATTTATCACGAGACAATACAGATTCTTATACAAAACACTTTTCTTGGTTCATGATTTCCCCAGGAAAAGTGTTTGATCATAGTCAGACATATTGATAATCTTTCAGTGCATTTTGTAATTCCCTTCGCGCAAAAAAGATACGGCTCTTTACCGTTCCCAACGGTAGATCCAGTTTTTCTGCTATCTCATGGTATTTATAACCATTCAGATACAATGAAAACGGAATTTTAAATTCACTATTGAGTCCAGCAACCGCTTTTGTGACTTCCTGAATCTGGTAAATCTTATCCGGAGAACCCGAAATAGAATCATTGGTAACGTTCAAATTGTATAAATCCTCATTTTGGTCAACGATACTCTGTATACGAACAACTTTATGGTAGTTATTTATAAAGATATTACGCATTATAGTCATGACCCAACCAGCAAAATTGACATTATCTACGAACTTTTCCTGATTATCCAAAACCTTTAGAGTCGTATCTTGCAACAAGTCCAAGGCATCATCTCGGTTGGCAGTGAGTTTGATGGCAAAGTTCATCATGTGTCCCTGTAAACCGACCAGTCTTTGTTGAAATTGCATCTTATCCATATATTTATTTTTCGTTAAAAGTTTTACCTGCCACAAAACTATAATCCAACCCCTTATCCTCAAGTTCAATTTCGTTCGAAAAGACTCCGGATTCGTTTTTTGCACCTTTGTAAGGTACATATCGGACGATTCCGTACATTTTCCTTACAAAGTTTGAAAGACATACTTCATTTTTTCCATGGCTTATGACCACTGTGGCTTCTATGAACCGGTCCATATCCTCGAAAACCAAATCGTCTGATGAAGACAAAAAAATGTGAAAGGAAATCAGGTAAGACTTATTTTAACATTCCCATCAGAAAAAAACCTGGGGCCAAATAGTAACGGAACTGGTCAGGCTTCGCAAGATGAAAGTAGCGCCAGCCTGCCGTCTGTTTGGCCATTGTCGTCAAGCCTATTACCAGTCCAAGGCTGACATAGGGAGCCATGTGAAGAATGAACGTCTCATGCTGGATACCGTACGTGAGATACGTGGCGAGGATCCCGGTATCGGTGGTTACAAGCTGTGGATCATGCTCACCGCCCTCTTCGGAGAGAGGTTCATGCCCGGTCGCGACAGCTTCTACACGCTGCTTCGTCGACACCGCCTGATGCTTCCTCCCCGCAAAGCCAGGGGCACAACCAATTCCAACCATCGTTACCATAAGTGGAAGAACTTGATAAAGGGCTTTGTCCCAACCTCTCCCAATCAACTGTGGGTTAGCGATATTACCTATATACCGCTTGCCGGCGGAGACGTCTGTTACCTGCATCTGGTCACGGATGCTTATTCCCATAAGATAGTGGGATGGGTACTGGCTGATAGCTTGCGTGCCTCAGCCACGCTTGAGGCGTTGCGGCAGGCCATAGACCAGGCCGTTGAGATGACAGGGAGTGAAAATCTGGAGGGCCTGATACACCACTCTGACCGTGGCGTGCAGTATTGTTGCGACGCGTACGTGGAGCGCCTTCGGCGGCATGGCATTGCCATCAGCATGACAGAAGACTACAAGCCCACGGACAATGCCGTGGCGGAACGTATCAATGGGATAATTAAAGTGGAACGCCTCTATAGGCAAGGGCTGTTCGAGACCATCGAGCGTGCCGCGAGCGTGATAGAGCGCTACATCTACTTCTACAACTACCGCCGACCGCACATGAGTGTCGGTTATAAAACCCCGGGCATAGTGCACGGGGAGAAGGAAACGCAAATAAAAATGTGGCGGAATAAAAGAAAACCCGTGAAAAGTAACGAGAAAGAGATGGATACGATAGCTTTGCAAAGCCGAACAACTAATCTCTCAGAAGGGCTCTGTTCGGCCCAGAGGTAATGTGTCTATGTTATCAGTATGAAGTTAAAAGAAGTGACTATTATATCAGTATTACTTTATAACTACTGTCTACTGATTACGTTTATAAACAAAAAAAGTGTCTAGATAAATCAGGAAAAGACATTTCTCTTAGAGGTAACAAAAGTTTCATACTGAGGAAACTTTAGTTTCCCTATAGAGAAACAAAAGTTTTCCGCTTATTAAACTTTTGTTTTCATATGGAAAAACTTTTGTTTTTTAGGCTGAAAAACTACAAATGACTAGATGTTAATATTTTATCCGTGTTGAAAGGAGATCGGATAATACTATATGGTGAGTGTGGAGGAGCGTTGTGTTAGGTGATGGAAAAGTGGTAAATAGCGGTAAATAGTGGTAGATAGAGCTAGATAATTGTAGATGTTTTTTATCTACCACCATTAGTTAATCATCCTAAGACCAGATGAATGCAGGGATAGTTGTAGATGTTGTAGCAAATAGGCTTATAAACTATATGAGAGAATTGAAAGTCAAAGCGATGAGCGAATAACTTTCAATTCTCCATGTTTCAATTAAATGGTATAATATTGTTCCCATCCTTTGCGAGGCGGTACTCCACATAGCATCTTATTCGCCTCAGGATCGTTCGTGATCTGTTTCGTGTCACGATCGAAGACGAGCTTGCGGTTCAAGCGCTGGCTTAATACGCCGAGACAGAATACCTGACTTAATGGGCCGGCGATAGAGAGCGGTGAGCGGGTTTTCTCCTTCCCCATACAACTAAGCAGGAAGTTAGCGAAATGGTTAGACGGGCTTTTCGGCACTTCCGGTAAGCGGGATTCCATCTCTTTCGCTTTCTCATCCGGGATGATAGATAAGGTACTTCCATGAGAACCACCCTTGAAGGTTAATTCTTTCGAGTAGATTTCCTTGCCCGGGTTCAACTTCGCCGGTTGTATCTTGCCGCCGGCTACGGTCGGGATATTCGGGTCGAGCTCGGAAACACCGTAACCTTCCGGGACGGCGGGGATATTGTCCAATCCATCGTACCAAGTGATATCCACGGCCGGCATATTCCCTCTTTCCGGGAATTTAAACAAAAGGGTGGATGACATCGGGAAGAAGAACGGGTTATGGTCTTTCAAATAAAGCGGATTTATTTCTGTAGGCAATCCTAAATCTAGGAATTCATGTGCCGTATCCAAAATATGCGCTCCCCAGTCTCCTAAGACACCCATTCCGAAGTCGTACCAACAACGCCATTGTCCCAAATGGTAGTCATGGTTGTAATCATGATATTGAGCTACGCCGATCCATGTGTCCCAATCCATCGTCTCGGGAACCGGTTCTCCCATAGGCATATGCCTAATATTCGGGTTCCATCCGTGCCAGCGACGCGGATTATTCATATGTGCGGTAATGGCGGTAACATCCTTGATAATACCGGCCTCTTTCCATGCCTTGAATTGGAAATAGTTCGCCTCGGAATGTCCTTGGTTACCCATTTGGGTGACAACGCCGTATTTCTTGGCCCCACGCATCATGATCTCTATCTCTTGGAATGTGCGGGCCATCGGTTTCTCTACATATACATGTTTGCCGTGCGCCATCGCCTCGATCGTGATCGGGAAGTGGGAATGATCCGGCACGCCTACGCTTACGGCATCGATCTTGTCCGCCATCCGGTCGAACATCGTGCGGAAGTCCTGAAAACGAGCCGCTTTCGGGAACATGTTGATAATCTCTTGCGTGTGAGGGGCTCCCATGTCCACGTCGCAGAGAGCTACTACGTTACACAGACCTGTGTTATACAATTCCTTGGCGATCTCGCCCCCTCGTTGTCCGATGCCGATGAACGCTATATTTACCCGGTCATTGGCGCTGATTAGCGGGGAAGTAGGTAGAACACGTCCGTGGGCGGGTGTCCAGAACGACGGGATGGCCGATACTGCCGATAAGGCTAGCGCTCGCTTAAGGAACGAGCGGCGTGAGATTTCTTCTGATTTCATGGTATTATCTTGTTTAAATTATACTGTTTGCGCAAACACTAACGATTTACGTCGTAAATATACAAAACTTTCTATAGTTACGGAAAAAATCATTTACTTTGTAGCCGCATAAAGGAGACCATGTGCTAATGTGCCACTCAGGCGGGTCTCCGATGGACTTATCATTGGCACATTGGCATATTAACAAAATTGGCAAATTATTAGATTATGGCACAAGAAGATGTATTTAAGAAATTAGTTTCACACTGTAAGGAGTATGGTTTCGTATTTCCCTCCTCAGAGATTTATGACGGTTTGGGAGCGGTATACGATTATGGCCAGTATGGTGTTGAGTTAAAGAACAATATAAAGAAATATTGGTGGGATAGCATGACTTTGCTGCATGAGAATGTGGTGGGTATTGATTCCGCTATTTTTATGCACCCTACTATCTGGAAAGCTTCCGGCCATGTTGACGCTTTTAATGATCCGTTGATCGATAACAAGGACTCGAAGAAACGTTACCGTGCGGACGTTTTGATCGAGGACCATTTGGGCAAGATCGAGGAGAAAATGAATAAGGAAGTGGCGAAAGCCGCTAAGAAATTCGGTGACGCTTTCGATGAGGCTAAATTCCGTGAGACGAATCCTCGTGTATTGGAGCATCAAGCGAAATGGAATGAGATCCATGAGCGTTATAGCAAGGCGATGAACGAGTCTAACTTCGAGGATCTTCGCCAATTGATCTTGGATTGCGAGATCGTTTGCCCGATTTCCGGAACTCGTAACTGGACGGAGGTTCGCCAGTTTAACTTGATGTTCTCTACGGATATGGGTTCTACCGCTGATGGAGCGATGAAGGTTTATCTTCGTCCGGAGACGGCCCAAGGTATTTTCGTGAACTTCTTGAATGTGCAGAAGACTGGCCGTATGAAGATCCCGTTCGGTATCGCCCAGATCGGTAAGGCGTTCCGTAATGAGATCGTGGCTCGTCAGTTTATCTTCCGTATGCGTGAGTTCGAGCAGATGGAGATGCAATTCTTCGTTCGTCCGGGTGAGGAGATCGAGTGGTTTAAGAAATGGAAGTCTACTCGTTTGAAATGGCATCAAGCCCTAGGTTTGGGCGATGAGAAGTATCGCTATCACGATCATGAGAAATTGGCTCACTACGCTAATGCGGCTACGGATATCGAGTTTGAAATGCCGTTCGGATTTAAGGAAGTGGAGGGTATACATAGCCGTACGAACTTCGACTTGAGTCAGCATGAGAAGTTTTCCGGTAAAAAGATCCAATATTTCGATCCGGAGTTGAACCAGAGTTACACTCCGTATGTAATCGAGACCTCGATCGGTGTAGACCGTGTGTTCTTGAGCATCATGGCGGGTTCTTACTGCGAGGAGACGTTGGCGAATGGCGAGAGCCGTGTGGTATTGAAGTTGCCCGCAGCCTTGGCTCCGATCAAATTGGCCGTATTGCCATTGGTGAAGAAAGATGGCCTGCCCGAGAAAGCTGAGGAGATTATAAATATGTTGCGTTTCGACTTCCGTTGCCAATACGACGAGAAGGATTCTATTGGTAAGCGTTATCGCCGTCAGGATGCGATCGGTACCCCGTATTGTATTACGGTAGACCATGACACCTTGAAGGATAATTGCGTAACGATCCGTTTCCGTGACACGATGGAGCAAGAGCGCGTAAGCATCGATAAGCTTCACGATATTATCACGGAGAAGGTGAGCATGAAGAATTTATTGAAAAAGGTAATAGAGTAAACGAATGAAGAAGTACTGGCATATTGCGTTGATGTTGTTTTGCGTGCTCATGATCACCTCTTGTGGGGATGATGATGAGGCACTAGAGGTGGATGAGGTTTGGAAGGTCCAGAATGAGGAGGCTTTTCAAGCCCAGATGCTGGTTCCGGGTTTCGAGCAATTGAGTTCTCAAAGTAATGCCGGATTTATCCTTTACAAGGTCTTGAAGACTGGGGAGAGTAAGGAGCCGATTTATTATACGAGCAAGGTGGAATGTTATTATAAAGGCTCTTTTATAAATGGTGAAGTTTTTGATGATCGTTCTTTCGAGGCTGGAGAGCCTGCCGAGCTTACTGTTTCTGATATGGTAGATGGTTTTGCTACAGCGTTACAGAATATGCACCCAGGAGATCGTTGGGAGATTTGGATTCCTCAACAGATGGGATACGGTTCGGCTGGAAGGAGTGCTTCGGGAAGTGTCATAATAAAGCCTTATACGACTTTGATCTTTGATTTGGAAGTTACAAGGATTGTCAAAGAGTAGGTTCTTTCATTAAGAATAATTACGGCCGCCTCTTTTTAGGGGTGGCCGTTTTTTTATAGTTATATGTAAATCTAGGGAGGCAAATCCCCTATAAACAATTAAAGCCTGTCTCACGACAAGCCCTAACCAAACTTTGTTAACCTTAAATCTAATACTATTATGAAAAAACCACGATGCAAAGATACGTTCGTCAAGACCATTTGTCAAGTCTTTTGCAACTAATATATGTTAAGTAACATATCGATGCTTGCCAAAAAGTGTTACACAACACAAAACTCTATATATTACAATCAAAATCTTCTAATTTTAACGATGATTAGGTCCCTTTTATAGGACTGCTAAAGGGAAAGACGTTCTTTGAGTAGCTTATAGCCAGCGCTACTGGCACGAAGATAGGTTCCATCCTTTAATCGTACTTGATAGGTTTCTTTTCCGAATAGTTCTACTCGCAATATCTGTTCCGTATTAACGATATAAGAGCGATGTATACGAACGAACTCCGGAGAAGGAAGGCTTCGCTCGAAATACTTCATGGTTTGCTCCTTTACGTGCTGACCGGAAGTGGTGAATAAGGTCACATAGTCGCCACATGCTTGCAAATAGAATATCTCTTTTATCGGGATGATATGAATACGTGTCCCGTCTTTTACGGATATACGATCTAGAATCTCCTCCGGAACGGTAGTCGGGGGAGGTGCCGTCTTTTCCTCCATTTGTCTCCCGATAGGTTCCGCCTCACTCTTTCTTTCCCGGCTGGCATACCATTGGGATAGAATGATCCATGCCATTAGGCCGAACAGGAATCGAAAAGGAATCGTGATCGAGAATTCCTCCCAATCTTCCAATCCGAATATTTGTAGCAAGATCGAGCATCCGGCTATGCAAGCGATTTGTACGAGTACGGCGAAAGCCACTCGTGCTTGCATGATATGTAACGTACATTGTACATACCAAAGATAATATCCCGCTACGGCGAACAATGCGATGGAAAGTAAGCTATCGACCAAAGTGATGCTCAACGGAAGATCGCCATAAAGAGTTAATAATGCGCATTGGATCGCTATGGCTAAAAGTAATAATAGGCTTCCCAGCCCTTTATGTAATATGGATGTTGTAATAGGATGTTCTTGCATGATGAGTTTAGTCTCTTAGTTCAAGGCCGCTGAACGACAAGTCTCCACATATATATAACGTGTGCGTCATGTCGGTTGTTTCTGTCAGGTCCCTCATGTCTTGGCATCCAGCCAAGAAGGAATCAACCTTTAGACGAACCAGCCATCCTTTAGGGACATATATTACTACGCCGCTGAAGGAGCTATCTATGTTTATGATGGTTTCATCAGCCTCTAATGTTGTTTTTTTAAGATCGAGGATCACGTTGCCGAAAGATACGTCTATGTCCGCTCCCTTGAATACGGGGTCCAGTACGATGTGCCTTACCGAGTTGAAAGTGGTGTCAACCGATACGAAACCGTTATCTGTCTCGTAGTTGATCTCATCGTTAGGCTTTCTGTGCCCGAAAGGGGGATGGTTAAAAGGACGTTTATGCTTTTTCGTGCGGATAGAATCTTTCCGCTTCAGCATGATGACCAATCCTAACAGGATTAATCCTAACGGCCAATATATACGTAAGAAATCGTTCGTGATCCAATTTAACTGCGGGAAAAGGAAATAGACTCCCACGCCCACGAGGAGCATACCTCCTACCGGATTACGGTGGAAAATCGTAAAGATGCCCGACACGACAAGCAGCATCGGCCAAGATACAAGCAAGTCAAATAAGGATGGATCTATCATTCCTAGATTTCGCAGTAAAAATAATATACCGACAATGATAAATAAGGTAGCGATCAGATACCCGTTTGTCCTCTTCTCTTTAAAATCGATGTCATAATCTTTCATATCCATAAGTTCCATTTTTTGTTTTTTATCAAATGTACGGGTTCGTCATTCTATACACAAGTAAATACCGCTGATTTCTATACGAGTATCGGTAAATAACCGAATAATCCCGATTAAAAAAGCCTTTAGTTTGTAAGAAACGTGAATTTGACACCAAAACTTGATAAAAAAACGAGTTTGATAAGATTAGTTGATAATTAAGGAATATCTTTGTCTTTACAACTGCAATAGAGGAATGTAGGGAATGATACGAAATATTATAAATTTAAAGGCAATAATACTTTATTTTGGATTGATTTTATGCTTGATAGCCGGTATGCCGACTCCGGCTTATGGGAGTTCTTCATATCCGGTCAAGGAGGAATCGTATGTATTGGTGATAAATTCATATGTGGATGGCGAACGTTGGTCTGGTAATTTATTAAACATGATCTCGAAGTTCGCTACCCCGGAGGAGTACACTCTCCGGATAGATCATATAAGCGTGATGTTGGTTGATACGCCAGAGAAATTAAAAGAGAAACAAGAGGTCTTCTTTGAAGCTAACAAGAAGAAGCCGGATGGAATTATCTACTTAGGCGTAAATGGATGGGCTTTTATGCGGGATAAGATCCGGGAGAAATGGGGGGATATTCCCACTCTGGTCTGTTCGGAAACGGGTGAAATGGCAGAAGATGAATGTTATTTTAATCAGCGGCATTCCTCTGATAGGGTGATCCCTTTACAAGAGGCGGTTAAGGGGTATAACGCTACGGGCTTGGTTATCCCTTATTATGTTAAAGGTTCGATCGACTTGGTGAAGGAATTAATCCCGGGTTTGAAACGTCTGATTTTCATATCCGACAGACGTTATGTCTCCACATGGCTTCGGGATGAGATGGAGAAACATATGGAAACTTCTTTCCCTGAGGGGAAAGTGGATTTTTATACGGAGGGTTCTTGCTCCATGGATAGTTTAATGGCGGTTCTGTCGGAGAAAGACCCACATCGAGCGACGGCCGTGATGTATTACTCGTGGATTACCGAGAAACCTTTCTTGAATCACTCGTTATTATATAGTACTTTGTATCAAGGTATAAACGGCATTTCTAGGCATCCTGTTTTTTCTTTATATGATATGGGCGTGGAAGAAGGATATACGATTGGTGGATATTATAATAGCTCTAAAACGATTGAGACAGCTCTAATTCCCTTGCTACAGCAAGTTTATAACGGTGAAGATATGGGCAAGATCCCGGTTTCAACGGTGGATGATCCTCATAAATACTTGAATTATGTTTCGCTGATGAGCGCGATGTCTAATGAAGATAATTTCCCACATGATGCGATCTATTTGAATGCGCCTCCCTCTTTTTTAGAAAAATATTGGATGCCGCTATTAGGCTTTCTGATTTTCTTTCTGGTAGTCGTGTTTTTAGCGTGGCATTACGTGTATCGTTCTAAGCAAAAGATGAAGGAAGTGGAGTTGAGGCTATTATCCCGTTACCGTGATTTATTTAATAATATGCCATTGCCTTATATACGGCAGCGGCTGATTCGGGAAGGTACGCAAATCGATGTGCAGGTTTTGGATGTAAACCATGCTTTCGAGGAAAAAATCGCTCCTAAAGATTTCGTGGTAAATAAGCATGGAAAAGAGATCGCTAATTTAATTGGGGGAAGTTATCCTTTGCTTCTATCGGCTGTGCCTACAGTTCTGGAGAGTGGGAAATCCTTTACTTGTGAGTATTATTTTGAGCCGACAGGGCTTTACTATACGATTATCATCATGCCTACCTCGGAAGAGAATGTAGTTGACGCGTTTTTTATTGATATTACGGATATCCATAAATTCCAGACGCATTTGAAAGCCATGAATCATAAGCTGGCTATGGCGTTAGAGGCGGCAGATCTTTTACCGTGGCGATATAATCTGGCTGAAGGGAAGATTATCTATGAGTCGAAAGTACATCCGGAAGATAATATAGAGACTGCCGAGATACATACCCATGAGGTTTCGTTGAAGGAATATTTCAGCAAGATACACCCGTCTTTCAGGGCTTGCGTGGAAAAGGCTTTCGATGATTTGTGTAATGGGAAAATAAAGAAAGTACGAAAAGAATATTGTCTGGAGCGGTTGATTCCGGGAGAAGATCGCCATGAGTGGGAGGAGATACAGGTAATGGCCGAATATGATGCTTCCGGTAAACCGAAAGCGTTGATCGGTTCTACGATATCTATTACCGAGCGTAAGCAATTGGAACATGACCTTCGAATGGCTAGGGATAAGGCGGAAGAGTCGAATAAATTGAAATCAGCGTTTTTAGCAAATATGAGCCATGAGATACGTACACCGTTAAATGCGATCGTAGGTTTCTCTAATATCCTTGCCTCGACCGATGACCTTGAGGATAAGAAGGAATTCGCTGATATTATCGAGAATAATAATTCCCTATTGTTGCAGTTGATAAACGATATCTTGGATTTGTCAAAGATCGAGGCGGGTACCTTGGAGTTTACTTATGACTATGTGGATATTAACGCTGTATTGAGGGATTTGGAGCAATCGGCTCATTTGAAGAATAAGAATCCGGATGTACAGATCTCATTTAAGGATTATCTGGAGCCTTGCGTGATTTATACGGATCGAAATCGTCTGTCTCAACTGATGATCAATCTGTTGAACAATGCCATGAAATTTACGCTGGCAGGATCGATTTTATTTGGCTATAAGTTGAAGGATGATAATACGTTGTGGTTCTATGTAGAGGATACGGGCTGCGGAATCCCGGAGAATAAGCGGAAAGATATTTTCGGACGTTTTGTAAAACTGAATACTTTCGCTCAAGGAACAGGACTGGGTTTAAGCATCTGTGAGATGATTGTTACCCAGATGAAAGGAACGATCGGGGTTGATTCTATGGAAGGGAAAGGCTCTAAGTTCTGGTTTACATTGCCTTTTCAGCCGAAGAAAGAATTATTTCCTAGTGAAGAGCAGAAGCCTGTTACTTTGGAGAAGATCGCCCGAAGTGAGGTTACGATCTTGATCGCTGAGGACAATTCCAGTAATTATCGCCTGTTTGAGTCTATATTGAAGCCTGAATATAAATTGATTCATGCATGGAATGGAAAGGAGGCTGTGGAGCTATTTCATCAGCACAAACCGCAGTTGATCTTGATGGATATAAAGATGCCGGTCATGGATGGATACGAGGCTACCGCAGAGATTCGTAAGGTTTCTGCTAGCGTGCCTATTATTGCGGTGACGGCTTATGCTTTCGCCCAAGATGAGCAACGGATCATTAATAGTGGATTTGATGCCTATACGGCGAAACCGATTAATGGGAAGATCTTAAAAGACAAGATATCAACTTTATTGACGCATCGGATTATTCTGATGTAATCGAAGGGCTTTGCGGGAAGCAGACCTTATAAAACAATTAAAGCCTGTCTCACGACAAGCCCTAACCAAACTTTGTTAACCTTAAATCTAATACTATTATGAAAAAACCACGATGCAAATATACGGAGTTACTGTTATTTGTCAATAGTTTAAGTGCTAAATTGTGTTTTGTAACATGTAATAAAATCTAATAGGAACTTATGCCTCATTGAAATCTTTCGATAGAGTCGCATATATTCTTTATACCTCCCTCTTTTTGGATCATCTCGCCTATATGAGCGGCATTTTTCTTATAAAGCGGATTGGTGACCAGATCACAAACCTTGCGTTCGATCTCCTGCTCGCTCGCTTTCGCTATCTTAACCCCTTCCGGCCCTAACCCTAATTGGTGGATTCGATAGGACCAATAGGGTTGATCGATAATCAACGGAGTGATTAATTGGGGCTTTCCCGCCCTTCCTACGCTATGGGTCGTGCCGCAACCTCCATGATGGATAACGCCGTCGCAGTGCGGGAATATCAAATTATGCGGAACCGGCTGCTTCATTAAGAATAAATGTTTATCCGCTTGTAAGGTGATTCCTGTCTTTGCCCAACCGGAACCGATGATGAGCCGATAATCATGTTTCTTGCAAATATCGACCAAGGCTTTGCTGAAACGGTTACCATCCTTGGAACTACAACTCCCGAGGGTAAAAAAGATAATAGGGCTTTGAGCGCTGTCGACGAATGATATCATTTCCTCGTAAGCCTTCTCATCATATTGAAAAGTGTCATTGAAGCAATAGCCTCCGATCGACCATTCGAACGTCCAGTCCGGATCTACGTTTCCTAGGTGCTGGCTGAAAAGCAAGTAATTATATGAATGCTCTCCCGCGTGATAGCCAAAATTGCGGATCGGTGCGAGTCCGTATTTAGCCCGGTTCTTATTGATCGTGTCTTTGACCATGAAATTGGTCATCCGGTTCATCAACTTCCATAGGATAGCGGGAGTGATGATCGGGTTGGGTTTGGGAAATGGCAATACGGCCGGGGGAATCTTCTTACCCGGCAAGAACGGGGCGTAGGCGGTACGTATCAAGGGCTTCTTGCAATACTCGGCGATACTTGCGACAGCAAATTCCGAGTTGGTCGATACTAAAATATCATGCTCTTTTAGTAGGGGAATTAATTGATCGAACTGTTTATCGATCACGTTCCGCATCCATTTAAGGAATGGCCGGAATTTATGTGAGTTTTGCGCTGCGCTATCGATCATGCCGCCGATATCGTCAAACTGTTGCAATACGTATTTAAATCCGTAGGGTTTAACGGTCTCCTCGAATATTTGAGGGAGATTGATGGTCACCTCATGACCACGTCTTTCCAATTCGGCTGCTATGGCCAAATAAGGAAGGACGTCGCCTTGTGAGCCTCTGGTTACTAATAGTATTTTCATGCTACGTTTATTTATGGGCTATGAGGGTCTTGTTTACCGGATATTCAGTTGACGCAAACGCTCGATGTCCAGATGGTATTTGGCTTCCATCGTTTGTAGTTTCTGCTCATTGATGGCTAGGGGATGATTCAATCGTTTCGTTTCCCGGTATCCTTTATATACGGAGCGAATCATCTTACGTGGATTGAAAATGACGGATGAGGTGATCCAACAGCCGTGCGTACACCAACAGTTGGCTTTATACCCATGTCCGATAGCGGCTATTTCCTGTTTCATCGCTTCGCTATTCATCACTTTACTTATATCGCAACCATACTCTTTTATATTTCCGAGCGGTTCCCGTAGCTCGCAGGCACGAAAACGTCCGTCGTAGTCGATTACCAAGGTAGTCTCTCCGGCCGTACAATCCATCCCCCAAGGGGTCGGGTGATCTATGTTGCTGGCACGCACATTATATAAGGTACGTATAAGGCCGAGATAGAAGAAGCGTGTGATCGGTCTCCTTAAGCCGGTGGTATCCGCTACCATCCGATCCGCATAAGCAGAATAGATAGGGGATATGTCGTCTTGTATTTTGCGTAGCGTTGACTCGGTTAGGATTTTCACGCCATCGTCACGGGTCATGCCTCTGGCGGCCTCAATCGTATGTGTGGAGGTACGGAAACGTCCGTATACCCAAGTCATGAAGTCTTCTACCTGGTCTATATTGTATTTCGTGATAACGGTTGCTATATTTTTTAAGACTTTGCCGTCATCTCCGAAATTCTCCTGTATCTTACGCAGGGTTTCCAGTGCCTTATAGAAGTTTCCCGGTACGCCTCTCTGTGTGTCGTGGGTCGTACCGAAACCATCCAAGGAAAGGCTTACGTTAATATTACAATCCGGGCAGTTCTGGCGGAACCGTTTTACCCATTCGACGATCCGGTCTGGTTTTAAGCCGTTCGTAGGGATGTTCACATCTTTGATATGGTTGTTTTTGTAGAATAACTCCAATATTTCCGGTAGATCCTCACGCAGGGTAGGCTCACCCCCGGATATCCATAATCGGTTGAATTGCCCGGCGGTTTCTGATATTTTCTTGATTTCATCGAAAGTGAGGTCGGGTTGCTTCTTATCCATTTCTTGGGCATAGAAGCACATCGCGCATTTGGCGTTGCATCGGCCTGTTACGAAAAGGAAGATCGACTCGAGTTTTCTTTCCGTGCTCATTGCCCTGAAAGAACTGGTGGTTCGTTTTTTGTCCATTTTATTTTTGTTTTACCATTTGTCTTATCTGGCGCATGATTTTTTCCTTGTGTTTGATCAACACCCGGAGAAAATAACATAAGAAGCCAAATAAAATACTTATTAGCATATACGATATGATCTTTAAAGGCAAAGATCGACGATAAAATGACGCTAAACAATCTCTATTTGCAGTATTTTGTGGTCCATGTTTAAAAGGTAGGTCTATAAACAATTAAAGCCTGTCTCACGACAAGCCCTAACCAAACTTTGTTAACCTTAAATCTAATACTATTATGAAAAAACCACGATGCAAATATACGGAGTTTTCAATTCCTGTCAAGATCTGTAGTGCTAAATTGTGTTTTTCAACATATAACAAAAATAAAAAGGCACCTTTCTTTTAGAGAAAGACGCCTTTTCCATGATATACTAATCAAATATTAGTCTTGCAATTTAGCGCAAATGAATTCACGGTTCAAACGAGCGATGTTACTAACGGAGATGTTCTTCGGACACTCCATCTCGCAAGCGCGTGTGTTCGTACAGTTACCGAAGCCAAGTTCATCCATTTTAGCGACCATTGCTTTCGCACGACGAGCAGCCTCTACTTTACCTTGAGGTAACAAAGCCAACTGGCTAACCTTGGCGGATACGAACAACATAGCTGAACCATTCTTACAAGCGGCAGCGCAAGCGCCACAACCGATACAAGCGGCGGCATCCATGGCTAAGTCTGCGTCCTTCTTGGGGATAGGTATTGCGTTAGCGTCGGGTACACCACCAGTGTTGACAGATGTGAAACCACCAGCTTGGATGATTTTGTCGTAAGCGTAGCGGTCTACCATCAAGTCGCGGATAACCGGAAAACCTGCGGAACGCCACGGCTCGATCGTAATTGTTTCTCCATCGTGGAAACGGCGCATATATAACTGGCAAGTCGTAGCTCCGGTTGCCGGTCCGTGCGGGTGTCCGTTTACATACAATGAACACATACCACAGATACCCTCACGGCAGTCATGATCGAATACGATCGGTTCCTTACCTTCGTTGACCAATTGCTCGTTCAAGATATCCAACATTTCCAAGAAAGAGACACTTTGATTGATCTTCTCAATTTTGTATGTCTCGAATTGTCCTTTCTCCTTCGGACCTCTCTGACGCCAAACCTTAAGTGTTACACTTATATCTTTATCCATGATTCTAATTTTTTCTGCGATTGATGATTATTACTTCTTGTAGTTACGTGTTTGAGGAACAACGAACTCGTAGTTCAAATCCTCTTTCAACATGACAGGATCTTTGTCCTCGCCTTGGTACTCCCAGCAAGATACGTACATGAACTTATTGTCATGACGTAAGGCCTCACCTTCTTCTGTCTGGTGCTCCGTACGGAAGTGACCACCACAAGACTCGGCACGGTCCAAAGCATCGTGTGCCATCAATGTACCAATCTCGATAAAATCGGCTACACGTAATGCTTTCTCCAACTCAGTATTCAAGTTGTCCGCATTGCCCGGGATGAATACGTTGCTCCAGAACTCTTTCTTCAAGTCTTTCAGCATCTGGATAGCTTCTTGCAAACCTTTTGCGTCACGTGCCATACCGATATGTTCCCACATGATATGACCTAGTTTGCGGTGGATCGTGTCTACGGTTTCTTTACCTTTGATATTCATCAATTTTTGGATACGATCCTTGATGGCCTTTTCTGCCTCAACGAACTCCGGCAGATCAGTACTGAAGCGCGGAACTTGGATTTGGTCAGACAAATAGTTCTGGATCGTGTATGGTAATACGAAATAACCATCGGCCAATCCCTGCATCAAAGCAGAAGCACCCAAACGGTTCGCTCCGTGATCAGAGAAGTTAGCCTCACCAATAGCAAACAGACCCGGAATGGAAGTCATCAACTCATAGTCAACCCATAATCCACCCATTGAGTAGTGTAATGCAGGGTAGATCATCATCGGAGTCTCGTATGGATTATCATTCGTAATCTCTTCGTACATATCGAACAAGTTACCGTATTTCTGCTTAACGACTTCTTTACCTAAACGATTGATCGCTTCGGAGAAATCCAAGAATACGGCCAACCCCGTGCTGTTCACGCCGAAGCCTGCGTCGCAACGTTCTTTAGCGGCACGAGAAGCCACGTCGCGAGGAACCAAGTTTCCGAATGCCGGATAACGACGCTCCAAATAATAATCGCGGTCTGCCTCGGGAATATCTTTACCTTTCTTCGTTCCGGCCTGTAAAGCTTTAGCGTCTTCCAGTTTCTTCGGAACCCAGATACGACCGTCGTTACGCAAGGACTCGGACATCAAAGTCAATTTAGATTGGAAGTCACCTTTCACCGGTACGCAAGTCGGGTGGATCTGGACCATACAAGGATTAGCGAAGTAAGCTCCTTTCTTGTAGCATTGCCATGCAGCGGAGCCGTTAGATGCCATAGCGTTGGTTGACAAGAAGAACGTATTAACGTAACCGCCTGTAGCCACAACTACAGCGTGAGCGGCATAACGCTCGACCTTACCTGTAATCAAGTTACGGGCGATGATACCACGAGCACGACCGTCTACCTTGACTACATCCAACATCTCATGACGAGTGTACATCTTAACCTTACCCAAACCGATCTGACGACTCAACGCTGAATAAGCGCCTAACAAAAGCTGCTGACCCGTCTGGCCACGGGCGTAAAACGTACGCGATACCTGAGCGCCACCGAATGAACGGTTATCCAACAAACCACCATATTCGCGAGCGAAAGGAACGCCTTGAGCCACGCACTGGTCGATGATTGAGTTAGAAACCTCAGCCAAACGATAAACGTTAGCCTCACGAGCACGGTAGTCACCACCTTTGATCGTATCGTAGAACAAACGGTAAACAGAGTCACCATCATTCTGGTAGTTCTTAGCGGCGTTGATACCACCTTGAGCGGCGATAGAGTGCGCACGGCGGGGAGAATCTTGGATACAGAAGTTCAATACGTTGAATCCCATCTCTGCCAAAGATGCGGCAGCGGAAGCACCGGCCAAACCTGTACCGACTACGATAACATCCAAACGACGCTTGTTAGCGGGGTTCACCAATTTCTGGTGATTTTTATAATTAGTCCACTTCTCAGCCAACGGGCCTTGAGGTATTTTAGAATTTATTTCAGACATAATGATTTAATTTCAAAAGTTCTTAATTATAAAACCTGTAGCTTGCAATTAAGCACCTACTCCGTTTAGGAAGAAGATGATAGTAATGATTGCGAAAAGTCCGCAAATAACCGTAGCTACGATCTTAGAGATACATTCCCAACGGTTCATCCAGATCGTGTTATTCCAACCGATTGTTTGGATAGCGCTCCAGAAACCGTGAGTCAAGTGGAACCACAAAGCCACGTACCAGATCAAATAAAGAACGGTGATCACGGCATTACCTTGGAAGTAATAGTTGATAAAAGCGGCTCCGTCTTGTGGAGATACCATAGCTGACCCCAATGCAACTTCGTGATGACCGATCAATTCGGCGAACATCATCTTATACCAGAACTGGCTGAAGTGCAACAGCATGAACAGGATAACGATCAAACCCAAAACGAACATGTTCTGAGATGCCCATTCCACGCCTTTCGGACGAGCGTTGATAGCGTAACGGTCGTTACCACGTGCCTTACGGTTTTGCAAGGTAAGAATGATAGCGTACACGAAGTGGATCACAACGCCTGCGGCCAATACGAGAGTAGCTGCCACAGCGTACCAATTAGAGCCCAACAGCGAACAAACCATGTTATAAGCCTCTCCGGAGAAAACGGCCGCCACGTTCATCGACAGGTGGAACAATAAGAACAGAACAAGAAAGAGGCCTGATATGCTCATTATCAGCTTCTTCCCGATAGAAGAATTAAGTAACCACATAAGATAATAATTTAAGTTATTTAATTGTATTTAGAAATTTCTACTTAAACTATGTAATTATCACGCAAAGGTATGCTAAATCCATATATCGCGCAAACGATTAAAGAAATATTTCTGCATTAATGGGAGAGGTCAGGGCATGTGTCCTGACACATGGAATAATGCGGAAGGAAAAGGCTTTCCTTATGAATAATTTATATACATTTGCCTATATGCGTAAGGATTTGAATGGGCCACGGCATTTTTCTATAGGGATCAAGTTTACGATCTTATTGTTTACGATCGCGATCTTGGTTCTTGTGCTTTTTTCGTATAGGAGCGACAAGCATGGCAACCTGTTCTGGCAGGTAGAGAAATTGATTCCGCATCATCCGGACAGCGCTTTGGTGTTATTAGAGAAAGTGACAGATATCAATGGATTATCGCTTCGAGAGAAAGCCCGTTATTGTCTGTTATGGACCGAATCACGGGATGAGGCGGGATTGAGGCATACATCGGATTCCATAATCTCTATCGCTACGGATTATTATAGGACGACACGAGGCTGTTACTGGCCTCCCAAAGCGTGGTTTTACCGGGGGAAAGTCTATGAGGATATGGATCAACCGTCCCTAGCTTTGGAATGCTATTTACGTGCGTTGGAATATGAGGGAGGGAATTGGGATTACGAATTTTGGGGACGGTTATATAACCAGATAGGGAGGCTGTACGCCGAGCAGGAATTATATAGCAAGGCCATGTCTTTTTTGAGAAAAGCGAGTGCCCAATATCAGCTCTTGAATGATACGGCCGGACAAGGCCGGATACTGGAGGAAGTCAAGAAATACGAGGCGTTACGGGATTCTATCGGATCGCTGTCAGCGAGAGAATCGATTTATCAGATCACTTCCCGGTATGATGTAAGGCCGGTTCGTGAGGACTTGTATAGGAAAGAATTGATGCTATCGCAAAGGGGACAGGAGCGTTATCTGTACGCGTTTATTATCGGCATAATCCTATTTATTTGCTTCCTCCTTTATCGGCGATGGAGAAATACGCAGGAAAACGCTCTTCGAAGGGAAGAAGCCTTGCGACGCTCGATTGCTAGCCAGCAACAACGTATGCGAGAAGAAAAAGAAGAGAATGAACGGCAAATCGCCCTTTTGGAAAAGAGAATTACGAAAATGAAGGAAGAAAAGGATCAAGAGTTGATGTTGGTTTCCTTACAATTGGAAAAACAACGGCTGGAGATTTGTAACGAGTCGATTCATAATAAGGAGAGTAAGCATTTATTATCTGTTGCGATCTTGCGGAAATCGGAGGTCTATGAGAAGTTTCACGATCGGGATGCCGGCAAGATTGTCTCTGAGGATTGGGAGCTTTTGGAGGTGCTGTTGAATAAGGCTTATGATGACTTTACCTTACGGCTGAAAAAACTATATCCTGCTATTTCCGATACGGAGTTGAAGGTCTGTATGCTTACGAAGATCGGCGTTCCCGCCAACCAGATCACACGGGTATTGAAATATAATAGTTCGGTACTTCGTCCTCGTCTATTCCGGAAGATTTTTAAGAAAGAAGGTTCTACGGAGACATTTGTGGAGTTTATCTCAAGTTTTTGATTATTATGTATTTATAGCTGTCTTGGCAGGTTTGTTCTCATTTTTGTTCTCATTTATCATGTGATTTGTGAGATATGCGGGATATTTTTGGAGGCAAAAAAGCATGGTTATGAAAAGTGTAAAGTTAGCCTCTATCTTGTTTTATTTAAATAGTGTTTTTGTCGTTTCTTGTTTCGTGTCATGCGGTTCTTCGCCAACGGAAGCGCCCTCTCTTTTAACCGCGGATATAAGAGGGGGGATGGATAAACCGGGGCTATTGGGATTAGGCGATGAGATCAAGGGGGTTACTTTTGTCCCTTTAGAGGTGACCACGGATGATGCCTCGTTGATAGACGGAGTTTATGATTATGCCGTGACAGATCGATATATCTATGTGCTTCCCGTAAAAGAGCCCCGTATCGTCCTGTTCGATCGGCAAGGGCGTTTTATCCGGACGTTGGTAAAAGAAGGGCAGGGGCCGGGTGAATTTAGCGGTATTCTGCCATGTATCCAAGTGGACGAACGTAATGACCGCCTTTTTTTATTTAGTAATAATCGAGTTTGGGAATATACGTTGGAAGGTGAATTTATCGGACAATCCACCCATGAGTATTCGGTAATCTATATGCGTCATATCGGAAAGGATCGCTTTGCCGCCATATCATTCCCTTTTCAGCCTTTCAACGGAGGGGGATTCGGATTGGGCCTATTTTCGAGGAAAGGGGATACGATAGCGATCAAGAATGATTTTTATTCCTTTTTATTACCTCATGAGAAGAGCGGGTTCACGACAAGTATCGCCCCCGCTTATTCTGATGCGCAAAACTCCGTGTTGTTTAAGACCGGTAGCAATGATACGGTCTTCAGTATCTCGGCGGATCGAATAAGTGCGACTTGTGTCCTTGATCTGAAAAACTCGGATGCGGAAGTGATTCGTTCGTTGGATGTTACGGACATGAGTAATTTGCGAATTGAAAAAAAGGATCCCAAGGATATCTTTGTGCAAGATATGATTGAGTTTCCGGCACATTATTATTTCCGTTTATTGTATAACCAAGGCTATTATATAGCCTCTGTAGATAAAAAGACGGGAAAGACACTTGTGGAAAAATGTGAGATGCCGGGTTCTATCTATGAACTGGCGGATGCGAACCTTCAACATGGCATGCAGGGTACGAGAAGTTATCGGAATTTCCCGGTCTGGGGGAGGGTCATAAAAGATGAGCTGGTACAAGTAGTGACCCCGTATGAGCTAAACTTATATAAATCGCGTCGCTCGATCACGATTCCGCAGGAGTTGAACTTAAAAGGAGAGGAGGGCAATCCGGTTTTTGTGTTTTATTCGCTTATCTGACTTCGATATGTATCGCTCGGTTGTACTTCTTGTAATAATCTAGCGATAGAAGCTATAGTATTCATGGTTACTATCTATAGAAAATCTGATTTACTATTGATAGTAATCTGATTTATTATAGATAGTAATTGGATCGGTAATAGGCGTGTATGTATAACTGCTTAGATATCAGCCATATACTAATATTTACGTGCAAAGTGGGCATATTGTGTATTTTAACTGTTCGGTAAATAATCGTGTTCTTTTATCTTTTCTATGCCTTTGATGGCTATTAGTGTTAATTAACGTATTGTTTATATTTATATTACGAGTATTTCGTATATTTGCGAAACCAACGTAATATCCGGATGTGCTTAGAGGTTGGTAAGTATGTGTAATAACGGTATAAATAACATTAAAACGGATTGAAAATGAAAAAGGCGATTATGAACACAATGATCATCCTGTTCGCTTTGGCGATGTGCGTAGGATGCGGACAGTCTTCGGAACAAAAAGAAGAAAGTGTTCCGACAGATGTAACAAAGGCAGAAAAACAAGAGCAAGTACAGGTGGAAGCGGAGGACGAAGATACGCTGGAAAATGGAGAGCAGGTATTTAGGGTAGTAGAGGTGATGCCGAAGTTTCCCGGCGGTGATGCGGAGCTTTTGAAATTTATAGCCAAGAATGTAAAGTATCCACAAGAGAGCCAAGACAAAGGAGAGCAAGGGCGTGTGATTTGTTCGTTTGTGGTAACGAAGGATGGAACGCTTACGAATTACAAGGTCCTTAGAGGAATCTCCCCGGCATTAGACCAAGAGGCGGTTCGAGTTTTGCAAATGATGCCTCGTTGGACACCGGGCACGCAAAGAGGCGAGCCGGTAGCCGTGAAATATACGGTGCCGATCACGTTTAAGTTGCAATAATTCACGATTGCAGGTCTTGTGATTCTTATTTAATGTTAATTAACGTGCCTTCCGCATGCCGTTTACGACTATTTCGTAGCTTTGTGGATATACATTATACAAAAGGATAAGATTTATGGAGAAGCTAACGATGCAGGAAGAAGAGGCGATGCGCTGGATTTGGCGGATCGGTCCTTGTTTTGTGAAAGATGTGCTGGCCAAATACGAGGACCCGAAACCTCCTTATACGACGCTCGCTTCCGTGATCAAGAATCTGGAGCGAAAGAAGTACGTGAAGGCGAAACGTTATGGAAATACGTATGAATACCGTCCTTTGATAGAGGAAACGGAATATAAACGTACGTTCCTTGGCGGCGTGGTAACGAATTATTTCGCTAACTCGTATAAAGAAATGGTTTCTTTCTTTGCGAAAGATCAGAAAATCTCTACGGATGATTTAAAGGATATCATCGATTTGATTGAGAAAGGAAAAGAATAACCTAAATCCCACATACCATGACACCGGAATTTGCCTACTTATTGAAGGTAAATGTAGCCTTTGTACTCTTTTACGCCTTCTACCGGTTGTTCTTCTATAAGGACACGTTCTTCAAGCTACGTCGTGCGATATTGCTGGCGTTTTTTGGCTTGGCTCTGTTTTATCCTTTGCTGAACATCCAAGATTGGGTAAGGCAACAAGAGCCTATAGCGGACGTGATTTATATGTATTCCGCTATGTTGCCTGAGGCGACGGCGAAAGCGGATGCCGCGGCGTCCGTGGATTGGTATGGATGGTTGCTGGGATCTTTGGGGTTTATTTATTGGGGGATCGTAGCGTTCTTATGCGGACGTTTTCTCGTGCAATTAAGCAGTATCTTATGGTTGGCTCATACCAGTGAGCGTGTTGTTATTCATAAAACTCCGGTTTATGCGTTGCGGAAGGCCGCCGGGCCATTCTCCTTTTTCCGTATGGTCTTCTTGCATCCGGAGAGTCATTCGGATAAGGAAACGGATGAGATATTGACACATGAATGTACGCACGTATCCCAATGGCACTCGATTGACGTGATCTTGAGCGAGATGATGTGTATGGCTTGCTGGTTCAATCCTTTTGTATGGTTATTGAAGCGTGAGGTTAGGCATAATCTGGAGTATCTGGCGGATAACACGGTGATCCAGTCCGGTTACGATAGTAAGAGCTATCAATACCATTTATTGGGATTGGCTCATCATCAGTCCGTTACTACTTTGTATAATAGTTTCAATGTGCTGCATCTGAAGAACCGGATTATGATGATGAACAAGAAGCGGAGCCCGAGTATCGTACGTACGAAATATCTGATATTTATTCCATTGGTAGGGATCTTGATGCTGTTAAGTAATATCGAGGCGGTAGCCCGTTTGACTGTCCGTCTGGCGAATGAGGCTACGGTCTCGAACGCTATGGTGACGGCTACGGGCATTCTGGTTGATGAGACCGGGCAGCCTTTGATCGGGGCATCAGTTGTGGTGAAGGGCGGTAAAGAGGGGACTATCACGGATAGGAAAGGGGCTTTCTCTTTGGAGGTCCCTGCGAATGCGATTTTGCGATGCAGCTATCAAGGAAGGGAGTCTCAAGAGGTCTTGGCTGCTGATATGACAAATAATACCCATTTGTCCTTATCTTCCAAATCCCGTGAGATGAACGAGCAAGTATTTACCGTGGTAGAGAAGATGCCTAGTTTTCCGGGTGGGGATGCGGAGTTGTTGAAATACATAGCCACGAATATAAAGTATCCGAAAGAGAGTCAGGATAACGGGGAGCAAGGGCGTGTAATCTGCTCGTTTATCGTCGGGCGTGATGGTTCTGTCAATAATCCGGAGGTGCTTCGGGGAGTGACTCCTTTATTGAATGAGGAGGCCGTAAGGGTAATAAACACTATGCCTCGCTGGAACCCGGGAATGCAACGTGGAAAGGCGGTCGCCGTGAAATATACGGTACCGATTACGTTCCGTTTGAAAAGTCCGGTAGAAGAAACGAAGGAAGAGACTTTGACGGTAGTGGACGTGATGCCGCAATATCCCGGAGGGGATCGTGAATTATTAAAGTTTATCGCTCAAAGCATAAAGTATCCGACGGATGCGCAGGAAGCGGGAGTGCAAGGTCGTGTGATCTGTTCGTTTGTGGTAGATAAGAAAGGAAATATCGTGGAACCTAAAATCATACGGGGGATAGATCCCTCCTTGGATGCGGAAGCTTTGCGAGTCATCGGAATGATGCCCCGGTGGACTCCCGGTCGTCAGGACGGAAAGGCGGTCCGCGTCTTATATACGGTGCCTATTACTTTCCGGTTACAGTGAAATGAGAATAGAGGCTATGTTAGTCGCTTAATCAGTAATCTTAAAAATATACAGATATGAATGCGAAATGTAATTTAGTTACAGTTCTGTTACTTTGTTGCCTTATTTTTCCCGGGAATGCTCAAGAGTTTAATTGGCAAGACTTGGTGAACCGTAAGCAATATGCGGCTGTGATCGCCCGTGCCGATAGCCTTACCCCGGCTGATTCTTCCGATTATGAGGTGATGAACGCTATCGGGCAAGCCTACGAGGGGATGCTTCGTTACCGGCAAGCCTACGACTATTATCGTCTTTGCCTCTCTATGGACACGACTAATCTGGATATTTTAAATACGTTGGCCCGAACGGCTACGAACTTGGGCAAGGCGAAAGACGCTGAGCGGTATTTCCACAAGGTATTAGCGGCCGATAGCCTAAACTTCTATGCTAATTATCAATTGGCCCGGTTGTATTTCCAGTTGGGCGAATATGAGAGGGCGGTTGATATGTATGAGAAACTACAAGCCCGGAATGAGGACAATACGGCCTTATACCGTGCGATCGGCGATTGTTATTCCCGGCTGGAGCAATACCCGTCCGCAACGATCGCCTATTTTCAAGCGTATAACTTGAACCGGGAGAATGCGGGACTGGCGGGTGCTTTGGTAAATACATTATATCGTATGGGTGTCGGTAGTCCGGACTATATATTAGAAGGGGTAGCGATTTGCGATACCGCCTTGATCTACAATCCGGGGAATCGCCAGTTATTACGCAGTAAAGCTTTGGGTTTGTATATGGCAAAGCAATTCGCTCAGGCTGATTCCATTTATTCTGGTTTGTTGGCTGATGGTGATTCTACTTACCTTACCTTGAAATATGGGGGAGCCTCGAAGTATTATGCCGGTCTGTATATGCCCTCGGTAGATATCTTGGATATGGCATATGAGCAGGATACGACCTCGGTCGAGGTATGCCTCTTATTGGGTTCCGCCTTGGGTAAGACGTATGACCGGAAGCGGGCTTACGACTTATTTGACCGGGCGGAAAAGGGATTGGAACCCAATCGTTTCTTGGTAAATCAATTATTGGCCTTCCGTGCGGAGACTTACCAAAAGGACGGGAGATACAAGGAAGCGTCCCGTTTCTACTATGAGGCATGGAAGAAGAATCCGGAACGACTGGATTTCCTGGCGGCGATCTCGCATATGTATAGTGAGATTGACGTGTCTAAATTCCAGAGTGAGGAGGATCGTCAGCGAGGTCTTTTTATCTTGGTACTTTATATGAATGAGAGTTTAAAGAAAAAAGCGGACGAGAGGACGATGGTGTTTAGCCGGGCGCTTCTGCAATCCTTCTATGAGGATATGTTCTTCCGTAATGTGGCGGAGGAGACTATGATGGACCCGGATGGAAAAAAGAGCAAGATTTCTATCGTGGATTTGCGTAACCTGATCAATCAATTGCCGGAGGAATCGGAGATGGTCATGGAGATTCGTGCCATGAGCGCCAGAAGCTCGGGTAAGATAGAGGAGGCGGCTCGTCTGCTTTATCGGGCGTGGGAGGTGAAGGGTACTCGTGTAGAATTGCTTCGTGAGATCGCGAACCTATATAGCCATCCGGATATCTCCGGATTCAAGAATGCGGAGGAGCTACAGAGAGGTGTATTCGCTCAAGTGACTTACGCGAAGGAACTGTTGAAAAACGAGTCGGATCTGAGTAACCTGACTTTTACCCGGCCTTTCTTGGAGTCATTAAATTCGGATATGTCCAAACGGGGTATCACGGAGCAAACCATGCTGGCTCCAGATAACCGGAAAAGCCAGCTTTCTATAAATGAACTCCAATCTCTGATCCAACAACTGCCGGAGACATCCGATGAGGTAAAAGAGATGATACGAATGATGGACCGGGAGAAAACGCTAAAGAGCAAGAAATGACATTGAACGAAAGACTTTAAACATCATAAAAAATGAGAAAATTAACTACGAACGCAGTGGCTATGCTACTCGCTTTAGTCGGATGTATGGGATGTGGCAATCGGTCCGCTTCCTCTGTCGATAACCTTATAAGAGTTGATGTCATGGCCGATTATCCGGAAAAGGAACTGATACTTCAAGACCTTATGGACGTGGAATACATCGCGTTGGAAACCACGGATGATTTTATAACTAAAGGTGCCGTGAAAGCGATCGGAAAGGATATCATGCTGGTGACGAATCGGGGCAGTGATGGGGATATTCTTGTTTTCGATAGAAACGGAAAGGGACTAAGGAAGATAAACCGTTTAGGGCAAAGCGGTGAGGAATACACGCAGCTTACAGGGCTTGTCTTGGATGAGGGTAACGATGAGATATTCGTCAAGGATAATCCAGCGAGAAAAATAGGTGTCTATGACTTATTAGGAAACTATAAAAGGAGTTTTAAGTTCACGGATACCAGTTATTATAATTATATATTTAATTATGATCGTGATCATTTGATTTGCTATAAGAGTTATCCATCGGAAAAAGGCAAGCGGGAGTGTCATTTGATTATTTCCAAACAAGATGGCCGTATCACCCATGAGATCCAGATTCCCTCTAAGGGTATTGAGACTCCGGTTGTGACAGAAGGGGAGTTTATTATTACGCCGGAATTTTATCTTACGTTCCCGGATGGGGATAAATGGATACTTGTCAATACATCGTCTGATACCATATTCCATTACTTGCCGGATGGTAATCTGAGTCCTTTTATCGTAAGAAGCCCTTCCATATCCTCCATGGATACGAAAGTATTTCTTTTTCCAACCGTTATCACCGATCGCTACTGTTTTATGAGAACCATGAGAAAAGAGGTTGACTTTACGACGTTTAAAGGTTTCCTTGGTGAAGATCTGGTGTATGATAAACAAGAAAATGCCTTATTCAGCTATATTCTATACAATGATGATTTCATCAATAAGGAAGAAGTCTCTCTAACATCAGAGCCAAGAAACCCCGAAATAGCTATCTGCCAAACTCTAGATGCCCCGGACTTAGTTGAGGCTTACGAGAAAGGCCAGCTAAAAGGAAAGTTGAAGGAGATCGCCGCAAACTTGGATGAAGAGTCGAATCCTGTGGTCATGCTGCTGAAAAAGAAAAAGTAATATATTGCTCCGGCTGCTACCTTGCTGGAAAAAAGTAAGTTGATGGCTATATTATTTTTTGATAAACACGTACATACCTGATTCATAATACGTAAATCGATTTTAGAGAGAAATGCCTATTAATTCTAGGGAGACTGTATCAGATACTATCTATTGCCCACTTATGTTCCGGAAATAAAATGTTCCTCTCCTATTGAAATAGCTCTCCGATAACCTATGCATTCCATAGCGAATAAGTATTTATTCTTAAATCAGCGCCGTGAACTGTATAAACCACGCCGTGGAATGTGCAGACCACGCCTTGGTTTATACAGTTCACGGCATGGTTTATAGAATAGATAAGATAGCGATAAACTTTATATATAGGTAAACATACGTTTTATTCTAGATGAATCCGTTTGCGTTTTCGAGTAAACCAGCTACATTTGCCGGAAAGAATATCTAGATGAGGAAGTTCCTTTTATTGTGGTTGGTTGGGTTGATGTTGGTGCCTTCTGTGATGGCTGAGCGGAAAAAGGTTGGCTTGGTGCTGGGAGGCGGTGGGGCGAAAGGTGTCGCTCATATCGGGGTGTTGAAGGTATTGGAGGAGGCCGGTATCCCGATTGATTATATTGCCGGAACCAGTATGGGAGCTATCGTTGGTGGCTTGTATTCCGTTGGCTATACTGCCGCTGAGATCGATAGCATGGTACGTTGGCAGGATTGGAGCATGTTGCTAAGTGACCGTGTGAAACGTAGTAACCTTACTTTTCCGGAGAAAGAGAATTCCGAGCGATATGTCTTTTCCCTTCCTTTTGGCCGGAGTAAAAAAGAGATAACGATCCAAGGGATGATAAAAGGTCAAAATCTCCAGAACCTTTTCTCTGATTTAACGATCGGTTATCATGATTCCGTGGACTTCAATCAATTGAATATACCTTTCGCTTGTGTGGCGTTGAATGTGGTGGACGGGCAAGAATATGTTTTCCATCATGGAAGTCTTCCGTTGGCTATGCGTGCCAGTATGGCGATTCCTGCCGTGTTTGCGCCGGTACGTTTGGATAGCATGGTGTTGGTAGATGGTGGGATCAAGAATAACTATCCGGCGGATGTCGCACGGGATATGGGGGCGGATATTATTATTGGCGTAGATCTGGGTACTAGCGACTTGAAACAGTTGGAGCGGATAAATACCCCTTGGGATATCGTAGGGCAGATCGTCGCCTTGCATGGTTATGAGAAATACGGACCGAATAAGGAACAAACCGATCTGTTGTTCCGCCCGAATACAGACCCTTATAATTCCGCTAGTTTTGGGGAGACGGCCTTGGATACCTTGATTGACCGGGGTGAGCAAGTCGCCCGCAAGCAATGGGATGAGATTCTTGCCTTAAAGAAGAAGATTGGTTTATCCGATAGTTCGGATATGCACCGAAAGAGATTAGTACATTCCTATCCGGTAGCCCCTACCGATACGTTTCATATCCGGCGTGTCTTGTTTGAAGGTATAGATCCTCGTGATGAGAAATGGTTGACGCAAATCAGCGGCTTGAAAGAGAATAGCTTGCTTACCGTGAAGAAATTGCAGGAAGCCATGTCTATTGTGATTGGTACAAACCTTTACTCGAATGTAAGCTATAAATTAGTCGGCGAGAGGCAGGAGGATTTGGTGCTTACGGTACAGGAAAAATCAAATAGCGCGATTAATGTGGGCCTGAATTTCAATAGCGAGGATATCGTCGCCCTATTGCTGAATGTGACTTTTGACAATCGGGCCCGTTACCATTCGAAGTTCTCCGTAACCGGGAGGATCGGGAAACGTATGTATGGGCGGGTGGACTATGCGATAGAGCGTAATCCATTGCGTAATATTAACCTGTCTTACATGTTCACGTACCATGACCTCGACGTGTATAACAGGGGAGATAAGATCGTAAATACGACGTATCGCCATCATTTCGTGGAACTCGGGTATTCGGATATGAACTGGCTGAATTTCAAGTTGAAGCTAGGAGCCCGTTATGAGTATTTCGATTATAACTCATTCCTTTATACGGCGGAAAACCAAAAGTATCAAGTAAAACCGGAAGGCTTTATCAGCTATTTCGCTCAAGCCCATCTGGAGACGTTGGATCGTCGTTACTTCCCGAGTAAAGGCGTTTCTCTGCAAGCGGATTATTCCATTTATACGGATAACTTCGTGACCTATAAAGGACATACATTCTTCTCCGCCTTGAAGCTCAGCTTCCTGTCGGTATTGCCGCTGACTTCCCATTTGAGCCTGTTACCTTCCATCGATGGGCGTGTGTTGATCGGGAAAGATCCGGCTTATCCCTTTTTGAATGTGGTGGGAGGCGATATGCCGGAACGGTATCTTCCCCAGCAACTCCCTTTCGCCGGGATCAACCATATGGAGATATTCGATAATTCCGTGGCGATTGTCCGCTTAAACTTGCGTCAGCGTATCGGGCAACGGCATTATATCTCTTTGATCGCTAATTATGCGATCCATGAGAATAATCTCTTCGATCTCTTCAAGGGAGAAAGCGTTTGGGGAGGTAGCATCGGTTATGCTTATAACAGTATAGTCGGTCCGATGAATACGAACTTCGGATTGTCGAACCGGAATAATAACCTGCAATTTTATCTGAATCTGGGTTACAGTTTCTAATATTTCTTACATTTGTAAGGATTAAAAATAGAAAGTTATGAATGAACAGATCATAGAGTTCTTGACAGAGTTGAGGAGCCATAACAATCGGGAATGGTTCCAAGACAATAAAAATCGTTACGATGCGCTACGTAAGGGGTTTATCGATGAGGTACAGGATTTAATCGGTCGTATCTCCTTATTCGATCCCGAGGTAGCCGGGTTGGAGGCGAAAGATTGTTTGTTCCGGATATACAGGGATATCCGTTTCTCTCCGGATAAGACTCCTTATAAATGTCATTTCGCCGCTTACATCTCCCAAGGTGGTCGTGCCAGCGAACGGGGTGGTTATTATATCCATCTGGAGCCGGGAGGTTGCTTGCTTTCCGGTGGTGTATGGTGCCCGCCACCTGCGCTATTAAAGAAACTTCGTCAGGATATATACGATCATATCGAGGAATTTACGGCTATTATCGAGGAACCTACATTTAAGAAAACATTTCCGGTGTTAGAGGGGGAGATGCTGAAACGCATGCCTGCCGGCTATCCAATGGATTCCCCTTATGGTTATATCATGAAGCATAAGGATTTCAGCGTGGTGTCTTATAAGCCGGATAATTTCTTTTACGCTACGGATTGGATGGATAAGGCGGTGGATGACTTTAAATTGTTATTACCATTCAATCGTTTCTTAAACTATACGGTAGATGAATATCTAGGGAGAGTTTAAATCTCCCTAGCCTAAGGAAGTAAGGCTGTTAGTTTCTCCAGCTGCGTCTTTAACTCTTCTTGGGTCGCCTTATCGGTTTCTGTCCGGTAGGCCGCCTGTAAGTTGGGTAAGAAAGGTAAGTAATGGGTATCCGCTATATACCGGGCTGCCCGGATACGGACGGCGGGTGAAGCGTCATAAAGCAATCCTTGTATCCATCGTTTGGCGTCCCATGAATGATGTGCTTCCAGCCAATCCAAGGCGGCAACCTTTTGCTCGCTTTCTCCGCTTAAAAGGATTTGAAAGGCTTTTTCTTCCTGCTTTAAATCATCGGTAGCCATTAATGATTCATGATTGAACAGGTCTGGACGTACGGCGGAGGATTGATAAGGGATAAAAGGCTTATTCAAGGTCCAACGTACCATCCGGGGGATCATCCACATCATGCCGGGAGTACCTTCGGGGTGGGCGATGGAACTAAAAACACGCCCTTTCCCGTAGTTATTGGCTACGAAGAATGGCTTACCGTTTGTCATATTAGCCGGGGCGTTTCCTTCCTCATGCACATCGCTTTCCATGATGGCAAGCGTGTTGCTTTGGATCGTATCAACCGGATTGTTTATAAATACCGGTCCCTCATAGTAAATGACGAAACTCGTATCGCGGTCGGCTAATTCGGGGAATATCTTCTTACCCTCCTCGCATAAGGTGAATTTCGCTAATCCATGCCCTCGGTTGTCATGCTCGATGTCGATCGCTTGCTGTCCATTTAGCTGTATACAGGTGTAATCGGGAGTATTCGAGAATAGATAGGCTCCGGCACAGATCCCGACAGCCCCTTTACCTTTAGCGATGAAGTCCTTGATACGTTGTTGATTTAAGGTCCCTAGGTTTAAGTACTGACTTTTGCCACTTCCTCCCGGGATAATAATAGCGTCGATCGAATCGAGCGCATTATTGGCTATATCTGCTGTAGTAATGGTACGTACCTCCATTTCCGGGTCCAGCCGGATAGCGGCGACAGTTTCCCAAATACAGGTCTGTGCTCCTCCATGCCCATCGAATACACCCACCTTTATCGGTTGAGTACTAATCTCTTTTTTCGTGCTCTTGTTTTCCGGCACTGAGCACTGAACGCATAAAGCCAGATAGGCAAGAAATAAGATGGCGGTCGTTTTCATTTTACGGAGGATTTTAGGTTCTGTAGAATTCAATTTGCATTCTATTGTCGCAAAGGTAAGAATATATTTATTAATCAATAGATTTTTAATTTATTAAAAAAGCGGTGTCTAAAGTTTTCTTTTGAAAGTTACATCCGGCTGGTGGTAAATAATAGATATTTAAAAATCGGGGGAACTTACGATTTGGTTTACAATATGTCAGTAAACATAGGGGAATCGAAGGGAATGAAGGTCTTGAACGTGTTAAATATTGTGATATTACTAACGATTTGTCACTTTGCTTTTGGTGATTGTCGGGAAACTTCCTTACTTCGCGGTACAAAATGATAGTAACCTTATAAATTAAAATAGTATGAAGACATCAGTTTGGGGTAAAAGTATTCTTGCGCTAGTTTTTACTTTCATGTGTAGTTTAGCGATAAGCGCAGCGTCTCCTAAAGATTATCTATATGATACAAAAGAGGAGAATGGTAAGATTATCTCTAAAGTGGTATTCTTACAGGAAAACGGACTGTTGAATAAACAGGTAAGATATGAGTTCCAGTACAACGAGAACGGCAAGGTTTCCGAGAAGAAAGCGTTTCGTTGGGATCGGACAAACGATGAATGGGTTCCATTCTATCAGATCACTTATCAATATGATGATCAAAGTGGAGAGATAAAGACAAATTACGGTATGTGGGATAAGAAAAAGAAAAACTTTAGCTTAAATGTCCAGAACATGATTATCCCGAGTACTAATTACGAAGAAATTTTCTCATAATACATACTTTAAATTAAGACTTTCATAGACAAATAAGGGAAAGGGGCGATTTGGTATCGCCCCTTTTCTTATTTTTATCAGATGATTTTCTCCAAATCTTTCAAATTGTTAGCTACTTCCTCATCCGTTACCTCATAGTTTGTTAGATCACCGGATAGATATTGGTCGTAAGCGGCCATATCGATCAAGCCGTGGCCCGATAAGTTGAACAAGATCGTACGAGGTTTACCTTCGATCTTGGCTTGCTCTGCCTCATGGATAGCTGCGGCGATAGCGTGGGATGATTCCGGGGCCGGTATGATTCCTTCCGCTTGCGCGAATAAGGTAGCGGCCTTGAAGGTATCCAATTGCTTGATATCCACGGCGCTCATCAATTCGTCTTTCATCAACTGGCTGACGATGGAGCCAGCGCCATGATAACGCAAACCTCCCGCATGGATATTCGCTGGAGAGAAATTATGTCCCAACGTGAACATCGGGATTAATGGGGTATAGCCAGCCTCATCTCCGAAGTCATATTGGAATTGCCCTCTTGTAAGTTTCGGGCAAGATGCCGGTTCCGCCGCTATAACCCGGATGTCCTTACCTTCCGTTAGTTTATGGCGCAGGAATGGGAATGTGATACCGGAGAAGTTGGAACCACCACCGAAACAACCGATAACGACATCGGGGTACTCGCCAGCCATTTCCATTTGTTTCTCAGCTTCCAGTCCGATAACGGTCTGATGCAGCATAACGTGGTTTAATACGCTACCTAATGTATATTTACAGTTCGGTGTCTGCATAGCCAGCTCTACCGCCTCGGAGATAGCGGTACCTAGGCTACCTTGATAATTAGGATGGTCTGTCAATATCTTGCGTCCGGCTTTCGTACTCATACTCGGGGAGGCGATCACTTGCGCTCCGAAAGTCTGCATGATCGAACGACGGTAGGGCTTCTGGTGGTAACTAACCTTTACCATATAAACGGCAAGTTCCAAGCCGAAAGCTTTTGCCGCGTAAGAAAGAGCGGCACCCCATTGTCCGGCGCCTGTCTCGGTCGTGATATTTGTCGTACCCTCTTGTTTACAATAATAAGCCTGAGCCAAGGCCGAATTCAACTTATGTGAACCGATCGGGCTTACACTCTCGTTCTTGAAATAGATATGAGCGGGCGTATCCAGTGCTTTTTCCAATCCGGTGGCACGAACCAACGGAGTCGGTCGCCATACCTTATAAAGCTCGCGTACTTCATCGGGGATCTCGATCCATGTGTCTGTCGTGTTCATTTCTTGATGCGAGACGCCTTTCGAGAATAGAGGATATAAATCTTCCTCCTTTAAGGGCTGTTTAGTTTGTGGATTTAAGATCGGCAGCGGTTTGTTCTTCATATCCGCTACGATATTATACCATGCCGTAGGTATATCTTTTTCTTCTAGCAAAAACTTTTTAGTACTCATTTTCTTTATCTGGTGTTTACAATATTAATCTAATTTGACCATTAAGGCTTACAACTTGGAAGCAAAGGAACAAATAATATTTCGTTTCCTCAAATTGAATCCATAAAAATATATACATTCGCGGCTTATAAGGTAAGAAAAATAACAAACTGAATTATAATGAGACGGATTACCCTGTTGCTCGTGGGGATGCTAGCCTTATTTTCTACGACAGCGCAAAGAAAAAACTTCACTTACAAATTCTACGGCTTCGTCCGTGGAGATCTTTTCTACAATTCCCGGGCTAATATGGCTCCGATCGATGGGAACTTTTATCTCTATCCTTTGGATAAGAGTTTTGATGCGGATGGCAAGGATTTGAACGCCACGCCGAATGGCAGTTTCTATACGTTCACTTCCCGCTTGGGCTTGGACGTGACGGGTCCCGATATTGGCAAGGCTCGTTCCTCCGCTAAGATAGAGACGGACTTTGGCGGTTTTTCCGGTAGTAATACGATGTTACGTATCCGGCAGGCATACGTAAACTTGGATTGGGGAAAATCGGCGGTATTAGTAGGGATCACGTGGCATCCCTTGTTTGGCGCCGTGATGCCGGATGTCTTGAATCTTTCCACCGGAGCGCCGTTCCAGCCTTTCAACCGTAGCCCTCAGATCCGTTACCAGTATAAGGCGAATAGCCGGGTACAATTGACGGCTTCCGTGTTGTGGCAATTACAATACCTTTCCAGCGGACCGAAAGGCATGAGCGAGGATTATATCAAGAATAGCTGCATTCCGGAGATGTTCGTGGGGGCGGATTTTACCCCTGCGGATGGTTGGTTGATGGGGCTCGGCGCTCATATGATCTCCTTAAAACCCCGTACTTCCACGGAATGGAAGGAGCAAACTTTTAAGGTGAACGAGCGAATGACCGCATTCTCTTACGAGGCACATTTGAAGTATAGCGGAAGAAACTATACCTTTGCGGCGAAAACCTTGATGGCTTCTGCCTTGGATCATACCGCTTTATTGGGCGGTTACGGGGTGAGTTCGGTGGACTCCCGTACGGGCGAACAGGGATATACGCCTTTTCGCCATTCTACGACATGGGTGAATTTCGCCTACGGAACGAAATGGAGACCGGGTGTTTTCGTCGGATATACGAAGAATTTGGGAACCGGGAAGTCCTTGGTCTCAGCGGATAAGGTGTATGGTATGGGATTGGATATCGATCAATTAATAACCGTCAGCTTAAACGTATCGTATAATTTACCGCATTGGAAGTTCGGTTTCGAGTATTGTCCGGCGACAGCTTATTATGGCACGACCGACTTAGAGAGCGGACGTATCGAGCAAACACATGCGATAACGAATCATCGTATATTAGGTTTGATGATGTATTATTTTTAAAGATAGATTGACCGGAATGGAAATGAAACGCAACTTGCTTCTTTTGATCGGCCTATGTATGGCGGTATGCGTACAGGCGCAAAAGAAAAACTTCTCTTACAAATTTTACGGACAGGTACGTGGAGACTTGTTCTATAATTCCCGTGCGAACGCCGAGATCGTGGATGGTTTGTTCCACCTATATCCGAAGGACGTGGCGTTGGATGCGGATGGCAAGGACTTGAACGCTAGTCCGAACGGTAGTTTTTACCTGCTTTACTCCCGTTTGGGAATCGATGTACAAGGACCGAAGGTTGGTTCGGCCAAGACTTCCTTGAAACTGGAGGCCGATTTCCGGGGTTCGGGTAGCAATTGGGCGGTGCTCCGTATCCGTCATGCCTATGTGAATCTGGATTGGGGCAAGTCCGCTGTCTTGATCGGACAGACGTGGCATCCGCTATTTGGCGAGGTCTTTCCACAGATGTTGAATCTTTCTACCGGCGCCCCGTTCCAGCCCTTTAACCGCAGCCCGCAAATTCGTTATCGCTATACGAACAACAGTTGGCAATTGACCGGGTCGGTTCTATGGCAGTTGCAATATCTATCGGCCGGACCAAACGGAAAGAGCGAGGAATATATCAAGAATAGTTGCGTGCCGGAAGTCTATCTTGGGGTGGATTATAAGAAACCCGGTTGGCAGGTAGGAGCCGGTATGGAAATCTTGTCGTTAGTGCCGAGAACGCAGAACGAGGTGGATGGCAAGATTTATAAAGTCAGCGAGCGGGTTACTTCCGTATCCGGCGAGGCGCACGTGAAATATCAGGACGCTAATTGGTTGGTGATGGCGAAAACATTGCTGGCTTCTAACTTGACGCAGACTTGTATGTTGGGTGGCTACGGCGTCACCTCTATCGACCTACGTACCGGCGAACAGGAATATTCACCGTATCTTTTCTCAACTTCTTGGTTGAATATCGTGTACGGAAAGAAATGGAAACCGGGTTTGTTCTTAGGCTATTTGAAGAACTTGGGAGCGAATGAGGCACTGGTAGGCAAAACCTATGGCGTAGGTCTGGACGTAGATCAGGTATTTACGACCAACCTGCAGCTTTCGTATAACCTCCCGCACTGGAAACTGGGTATTGAATACAGTCCTTCCATTGCATGGTATGGTAATGTGGATTTGCAGGATGGTGGACGGATTCATGACACACATTCGATAACCAACCATCGGGTATTGGGCGTATTGATTTATATGTTTTGAGAAGGCATGGAGGAATTACGCTAAGCATAAAAAAGCGGGATAAGAGTGTTCTCTTGATCCCGCTTCCGCATATATAGAATTTACAAAGTTGTCTGTTATTTGATATTACCCACCTTTAGCAAGTACTCGGCGATTTGTACGGCGTTCAAAGCGGCGCCTTTCTTGATCTGGTCGCTCACAGTCCAGAATGTCAAACCATTCGGGTTGCTGATATCCTTACGGATACGGCCTACGTAAACCGGATCGTGATCCGCTACGAACAACGGCATCGGATAATCCTTGTTTGCCGGTTCATCCTGCAATACCACACCCTCAGCCTCGGCGAAAGCCTTGCGAGCCTCTTCCACGCTGATCGGACGCTCTGTCTCTACCCAAGTAGATTCGCTATGCGCACGCATAACCGGTACGCGAACACAAGTAGCGCTCACCTCGATATCCGAGTGCATGATCTTACGGGTCTCGTTATACATCTTCATCTCCTCTTTCGTATAGCCGTTTTCCGTGAATACGTCTACGTGAGGGATTACGTTATATGCCAATTGATAAGCGAATTTCTCTACTGTAGGCTCCTCGCCCTTTAATAATTGCTCATATTGTTTTACCAACTCAGCCATAGCGGTAGCGCCCGCTCCACTGGCAGCTTGATAAGTAGATACGTGAACACGCTTGATATGAGATAAGTTCTCGATCGCCTTCAACGCTACAACCATCTGGATCGTGGTACAATTCGGGTTAGCGATCACGCCACGAGGACGATTCAAGGCATCCTCCGGGTTTACTTCCGGTACGACCAATGGAACATCCTCGTCCATACGGAATGCGCTGGAGTTATCGATCATCACCGTACCATGTTTCGTGATCGTCTTCTCAAATTCCTTGGAAGTACCACCTCCGGCTGAAACAAAAGCAACATCGATTCCCTTAAAGTCGTCGTTATGCTTCAGTTCCTTAACGGTATACTGTTTACCACGGAAGGTATAAACACGTCCGGCACTACGAGATGAGCCAAAAAGTACCAGCTCATCCATCGGGAAGTTTCTCTGGTCGAGTACACGCAGGAACTCCTGTCCTACGGCTCCACTTACACCAACAATTGCTACTTTCATTTTGAGCACTGATTTAATTTGAATAATGTAAAATAGTTATAACTTTGCTGTCTGTAAAGGGCTTTCATATTTTTGCCTTTTGCGCCCTATTATTTACAGTTGTAACTTATTAGGGTGCAAAGATAGAGAAATTTATAACTAAAACGATATAGCTATGAAACAATTATTATTAATTCTTGCGTTTTTACTTCCGCTTTGCGCTTATCCCCAGTTAAAAGAACCGTTTAATGGACCGGAGATTACATCGGATAACCCTTGGACGGGTGATTTAGATTGCTTTGTGATTGAGAACGGATGGCTGGTCTCACGTGCGGATCCTACCCGGAAAAGTGTTTCCATAGAAACTCCTCTCGTTTATTCCGCTACAATGGAATGGGAATTTGAGATTCGGATGGATTTCAAACCAAGCGATCAAAACCATATCCGGCTACATGTTTATTTAGATGATCAGAGGATGCTTGGACTTGAAACTGATTACTATGTCCAAATCGGCAGTAATAAGAAAACGATAACTTTTCGGAAACATACCGCAACGGAGAAGAATCCAAAGATCTTAATAGAGAAAGCGCTCGATGTCTTGTTGGGAGCTGTGGATTTGAAAGTGAAACTTACTTTAGAAAATCATAAGATATGGAACTTATATGTGCTAGAGAAGGGTAGGTTTGTCTTGATAGGTAGTTGTGAGTCTGAAGTTTCTTCTTCATGTAAAGGGGGACAACTACGTTTTGAATGCCGCTATTCTAAAACTCGAGTAAATGATTTTGCGTGTAACTACATCATTATATCCGATAATATCTCGATCGAACCAGAGAAGCCGGATACTCCCGAAGAGCCAGAAGAACCCAATGAGCCCGATGAGCCGTTGGTTCTTCCGCGGCTTCTTGCTATCCAACCGATCACCGAGTCTGTTTTCCAATTACAATATAATCTTCCGGTGGATATCCGTGAGGCGATATTCTCTATATCGGGTATCGGTAATGCCTCTCGTATGACCTATGCGGATGATATGCGGATCCATGTGAATATCAGCTTTGATAAAGAGTTGAAGGTTGGTATGGGTTATGATTTGTTGTGCTCGGGGTTAATGGATCTTGAGGGAAATAAGATTCCGGAGAGTTCTACCGAGATTCGGTTAGAATATGAAGAAGAGCCCGACGTTCCGGAGGAACCGGAAGTGCCGGATACTCCTTCTTTCCCCGCCGGTAGTATCCGTATTAATGAGGTGATGGCTGATCCGAAAGGGCAAAAGGCTTTTCCGGAAACGGAGTATGTGGAACTTTATAATACGACGGATAAGGCTATAGAGTTAAATGGTTGGTCATTCTTATATGGTAGTAAACCAACGGTATTGACAGCTTTGCTTTTGGAAGCGGATGGATATATCGTGCTTTATCGGTCTGGTAGGGATATACATATTGACGATTCGGGACAAGATATGCCCTTGGATAAATTCCCGGCGTCTTTGGCGAACACGGGGAAGGAGCTTGCGTTATTAGATCCTTCCGGTAGGGAGATCGACCGGATTGCCTATGAGAAAGCGAAAGCCGGTATCGCTTGGGAACGTTCTGAAACCGGTTTTTATTTATCAACGGATGAACGAGGAGGCACGCCGGGTTCCGCAAACTCTTCTCCTGACGATGAACCAGAAGATCCGGATCGTCCGGACACTCCCCATAAACCGGGTATCCCCACGGACATTATAGTCTTACCCAATGAGATCGTTTTTAATGAGTTGTTGCCGAATCCTTACCCGGAAGGGAGTGAGTATATCGAGCTTTATAATCGTTCGGACCGGACATTGTCTTTGGCTGGACTGTCTGTTGCTACCCGCAAATCCGATGGTACATTGAGTACGCATTATCCTTTATCTTCTATAGTCTCTCCGGTAGAACCACAAGATTATGCGTTGCTGACTAAAAGTATGAGAGGAGTGAGCGATTTTTATCTGATATCTTCTCCGGATGCTTTGCATGAATTAAAACTTCCGGTCTTGGCAAATACCTCCGCTACGCTAGTCCTGTTTCGTACGGAAGATGAGGTTATGATCGATGAGATTCGTTATTCCTCTAAATGGCATGCCCCATCCGTGAAAAATGAGAAGGGGATTGCCTTGGAGCGGATTAATCCTGATAGCGATACGCAGGATGAGATGAATTGGACTTCGGCTTCGGCTACGGCGGGATACGGTACGCCCGGCTATCGGAATTCCCAATATGGAAAGCAAGATGAAGGCGAGGTCACGGGCATAGAGTCTCCCGTTTATTCTGAGGCAACGAAGGAATATACGATCTCCTACCATCTTGATGAATCCGGCTATACCTGTAGGGCCTGGATATTTGATATCTCCGGAAGGCATATCAGTGAGGTGGTAAATCATGACTTATTAGGGATAGAAGGTGAATTAACTTGGAACGGCCTTGCGGTGAATGGTTCCAAGGTGAGAACCGGCGTTTATATTTTCTATGCGGAACTTGTTCATCCTCAAGGACAGGTAAAACGATATAAGGAAGTGTTTTTAGTGAAATAAGTTCATTTGTGAAATAATATTAGTATTTTTGCTATGAGTAACTATAACGGTAACATTGAAAAAAGAAAAGCGGCTCAGGATTTAATGAAGAACAGAAGAGAAAATACTTCAAAGTATTTCTTCGATTTGTCAAAATTAACTTTTGCCGCTCTTGTATTGGGAGTAGGAAGCGCATTATTAAAATAGAGAAATATGTTATTAGCAGTATTCTTTACGGTTATTTCTATAATGGCGGCAGGTTTCTTGATATTCCTGTATACCCCTCGTGGTAAACGCTGGCTAAGAGATGAGTTTTAATCATTGATATACATCTTTATACCACTCAAGATCCTTGTACCACTCATTTAGTTTGGGCAAGGCTTCTTGGGGGACGTAGATAGATAGGCCGCTATATTTATTGACCGGCAGATAGCTTCCATACGGATACGGATAAGCGTAAACCGCCTTGGGTGTAGTAGCCTTGTAAATAACCGCCTTTTCCATGCTCAGCTTGAATGCGTAATATTGCTCTTCCGTGGCCAGACGGCTCACGTAATCATCAAAATCATATAAGGCATGATAATTCGGCGTCAAATACTCCATGATCTGCAATTCGCTAACGGGTACGGCGAAAAGATCACTTTCCGTCTTATCATGGAATAGGGTACGGCAAGTAGCGGCCAATTCATCCAACTCATCGCTTTTCATGACCGAGATCGTTCCTGCCTCACTTTGATAATACGTATAAAACTTTGTCGCTATCCCCACCACATCAGCTTCTTTTTTGAACATATCCCCCATTATCGATTGATAAGGGAAGCCGTTCGCCAATATCTCCGTTGGCGAGCTGATAATATAATCCGCGCATCCCCGGAAAGCGTAAGCTACCTCGGCACACGACATATAGCAAGCGTCGAACAAAATAAAATCAAAATGATACTTCGATAAAGCGGAAGCCAAATCATTGATCTCCATGAAATTATTCTTCCCATCCTGCCCGAAAGAACGCAGATAGCTATAGATATCCGAAGGTAGCCATCCCGTTCCGTGACTCCACAGCACCAACCCGTAACTATCCGCCGGATATTCCTTTTGTACCTTGTCGATTATTTGCGTCAGCGTCTCGGTAGAGGCCGAGTTCTGGTTCGAGTCGTAGGTCTCGAGCACGATCTGCCGGATGGTATCCGCTTCCAGCTTTAATTGGAAAAGCTGGGGAGCCTCGTTCTGCTTATCCGTATAGATCAACAAATTGCCGTTGTTTAATCCATCTCGCTCAATCCCTTCCTTTATTGCCCTCAGGTTTTGGCTCACGTATCCACTCAAGCTATTATCCCCCGCGAAATAGATAAGAACCGTACGAGGGGCAGTAGTAGGGATAACGACCTCCTCTTTATCGCAAGCGACAAACGAAAGGAGTGACAGGAAAAAAATCACGATATATTTAGCCTTCATGAGTCATATTCTGGATTTATTTTACAAAGATAAATAGAAAAGCCGAGATTGGGAAATATGAAGCGGATTAGTTTATAATAAGGATTTTAGGACTTTGGGGCAGAAATCGGTGAAGTCATCCGAAGCCACAAAAAAGACAAGTTAAACCGGAGCGACATTTCCAAACCGTAACCCCACTATGTAACCCTAAATCGGGCAGCAAAGGTGGTAAACGGACGGCAATTCGGATACAAAATTAGTCATTTTTCGGGCACGGCAGACCAAATACCGTAAGAAAGTCAATCATCGGATTTTTATTCTGTGATTATCAATATTTTGCGTAGCAGCCTATAACTCTACTGAAAGTAATTTTGAAACCAAAAAAAATTGTAGAGTTATGAGAAGTACATTTGCTATCATTTTCTACCTCAAACGGCAGGTAGTAAGGAAAGACGGAACTGTTCCCGTTATGGGACGTATCACGATTGACGGGACACAAACACAATTCAGTTGCAAACTGACCATAGACCCGAAACTCTGGGACACGAAAACCGGACGGGCAACAGGGCGCAGCGCAGTGGCTATGGAGACCAACCGTATGTTGGATAAAATCCGTGTAAAAATCAATAGTCATTATCAGGAAATCCTTGACAGGGACAACTATGTAACGGCAGAGAAGGTAAAAAACGCTTTGTTGGGACTGGAACACCGACAGCACACGCTTATGAAAGTGTTCGAGCAGTATAATGAGGATTATGAGAAACTCGTCAAAGCAGGAATGAAGTCCCCCAAAAGTCTGAATAAGTATCAGGTCGTTTACAAGCATCTGAAAGAGTTTCTCTATCAGCGATACCATGTGAGCGACATTGCGCTGAAAGAACTTACACCTGCGTTCATCACGGACTTCGATATGTTTCTCCGCACGGACAAGCATTGCTGCAACAATACCGTATGGATTTATACCTGTCCGCTTCGTACTATGGTATCCGTTGCCATCAATAACGGTTGGCTGACAAGAGACCCGTTTCGTGAATATGAAATCAAAAAGGAAGAGACAGAACGAGGATTCCTTACGACAGAAGAAATCCAACTCCTGATAAACGGCAAACTGAAAAACGCCAAACAGGAACTTTACCGGGATCTCTTCCTGTTCTGCACGTTCACGGGGCTTTCTTTCAGTGATATGAGGAATTTGTCGGAAGACAACATTTGCACCTATTTCGATGAACATCTTTGAATAACAATCAACCGCCAAAAGACAAAGGTGCGCTCCGACATCAAGATGTTGGAGATTCCGTTGAAGATACTTGCCAAATATCGCGGACTAAGTGAAAATGGGAAAATTTTCACTTTACCACACTATGCTACTTGCTTGCACGGTATCAGATCTGTAGCCAAGAGGTGCGGAATAACGAAACATATCACTTGGCACCTGAGCCGTCATACGGCGGCTACGACCATCTTCCTTTCCAACGGAGTACCCATTGAAACGGTAAGTTCTATTTTGGGACACAAGAGCATAAAGACCACACAAATTTATGCAAAGATGACAAAAGAAAAACTAAACCGTGATATGGATAACCTTTCTGTACGTCTCAACAGTATAAACGAGTATGTAATCGACACTCTCTAAAAAATACGGATATGAAACGCGATATTATAGAAATTACGGGAAAAGAAGTCCGCACTACCGGACAGGATATTTGGATGAGTGCGGCGGAGATTGCCGAACTGTTCAATGTTACGGCGGCAGCGGTAAACAATGCCATTCGCAGTATTCTGAAAAGAGACACGCTGAATGACTATGAGGTGTGCCGAAGTGTCCGGGTCAATGACCGTGCGAGCGTGGACGTGTATAGTCTGGAACTTATTATTCCGATCGCTTACCGCTTCGACACCTATTACACGAACCTGTTCCGCAAATGGCTGGTGCAAGCGGCTACACGAAAGCCGAAAGAGCAGCAACCGATAATACTTCATTTAAGGAGTGGCTTCTATTGCTGAAATTGAAACATTCCAAAAGAAAGACGGACAACCCGAAAAAAGTTGCCCGTCTTTCTTTTTACCGTATCGCCTTGCGATAGTTCTCTTCAAGCAATACTTCGATGTCGTGTTCCTTGTAGAGAACCTTTCCCCCGAACACGATAAAGGGGATTTGCCGTGCATTGCGGTATTCTTGCAATGTCCTACGGCTGACTTTCAGCCGTTCCGCCATTTCCTTGTCGGTCAGGTAGCGTTCCCCGTTTAGCGGCGGTCGGTACTCATCAGTCAATTTGACCGCCTTCTTCGTGGCTTTTCGGATGTTTTGCAGAAGCGTTGCCAACGGCTCGTCTTCTACGGTCAATACTCTGTCATTCATACTTCATTGGATTTAGTGGTTCGTTAAACAAATTCGGATTACGTATCACTCTTGGCACGGTAACACTCCACAAGCGGTAGTACCCGTTCCACCTCTTCCGGCTTGTAGAAAAACTTGCGATTGACCTGCGAACAGGCAATCAGGCGGTTGTCCCGTAAGGTCTGCAAAGTGCGTGGGCTGATGCGGAGCATACGGCACACATCCTCCCCGTCCAGCCAGTTCGACAGCCTGCGGTCGTTACACATACGGGCAAGCCCGTTCACTTTTTCCATCAGCGTGGCCACGTCCGCGAGCAACGCCTCAAATGTCTTTTTCTCGATAATGACTACTTCCATATTTTTTTGATTTTGAGTTTGCGGCAAAAGTAGGACAAGAACAATCACACCACGCACATATCCCCGTCAGTGGTAGCCTCTGGCACTGTTGCCGCAAGCCAACAGGGACAATCTTCATAAAAATCTCACGTGAGTCACGTGTGAGTCCCGTGCCCCTCTTCTGCCTTCTTCGGAATTTTGCAATGTAATTAAAAACAAAGCGTATGGAAATCATAACATTGGAGAGTTCCGCATACAAGGAACTGGTAGGCAGGATAGACAGAATATCCGCCTATGTGGAGAGGCAGGAAAAACAGCGTCAGGAACAGAGCGACAGGACATCGGCTTGGCTCACGACCCGTCAGGTGGCGGTCATGCTGAACGTGAGTATCCGCACCCTGCAACGCATGAGGGACGAGGGGCGCATCGCCTATTCCCTTGTCGGGCACAACTGCCGCTACCATATCAAAGAGGTGGAACGCTTCATCAAGGATGGAATCGTCATCGGCAATCCCGAAAAGCTGGATGAGTTCAAGCACAACTACAAAGCCCGCATGGGCGGTAAAAAATCCCGTAACCGTGAAACGCCGGAGTAATGCCTATGGAGACGCTCGACAAGGATACATTCAGGGAGTTCACGCGGCAAGTCTTCGACCGCCTTGACAGGCACGAGCGGCTCATCGCCTCGCTGACGGGGAGCAACCTCCCCTCCGATTTGAAAGAGGTGAAACTGCTGGACGGTGAACGGCTGTTCGACAATCAGGACCTGTGCCTCCTGCTTCAAGTGAGCAAGCGCAGCTTGCAGCGTTATCGCAGTTCCGGTGCGCTTGCCTACCACTGCTTGTGGCACAAGACCTACTATAAGGAGTCCGATGTGCTGGACTTCATCGAGAAGTATATGAAAGACTTCAAGAAAGAAAATATCGAGCAATTCAAGGCTCATATCAATGTATCATTCAAAAAATAAATTCAGTATGGCAAAGAAAACCGATGAAAAGGACATCCTGCTTGTCCGGGACGAAAAGACAGGGCAACTCGGTGTCGTGGGCGAACTCCACGCCGACGGTTCTCCCCGGACCGTTCCGGCAAAGGCGGAGCACTCGCATGATTTTATGACATTCGACCGACACGGCGATGTCATCGACAACTTCTTCAAGAACTTTTTCCGCCAGTACAAAGACCCTTCACGCTTCGGCTTCTACCGCATAGCGGCGAATCAGGCGGAAAAGCTCTTGGATGTGATGAAGGAACTTCTGAAAGACCCTCTCGCCAATGCGGAACTGCTCGCCCCTCACAAGGTGGACACCTCCGGGTACGAAAAGGCGGTGACGGAAGAACAGAAAAACGAGAACAAACAACAGGAAACCCAAACAGAAAAGGAAATGGAAAAAGAAGACAGACAACCTGAGAACGGACAGGAAACCATGTCCGAAAAGAAAGGCTACCAGCCCATTGATGAAAGCAAGATAGACTGGGACAAGTTCGAGGCACAGTACGGGCTGACCCGTGATGACCTCGTGGCTTCAAAAAGCCTTGAAAAACTGCTCAACTACCGCAAGTCCGAACCGCTGACGGTGAAAGTGGAGGTATTGGGAGAACGGCAGGAACTCGGCGCAAAACTGGAATTGAAGAAGATGCCTGACGGCAGCGTGGACTTCGTTCCCGACTTTGTACGCAAGGAACCCCGTTTGGACGAACCCCACAAGGGTTACACTTTCACGGAAGACGACAAGAAAGCCCTCCGTCAGACGGGTGTAGCTAACACTTGAAAAGGGA